>Ga0247611_10005294_pt1 | contig 17201 bp, 10 predicted proteins | sample 177DNAGHGhighgp2_FD_192422 | JGI IMG/M metagenome (GOLD analysis project Ga0247611, IMG submission 192422) | Sheep rumen microbial communities from Palmerston North, Manawatu-Wanganui, New Zealand - 1770 DNA GHGhigh gp2 | ecosystem: Host-associated > Mammals > Digestive system > Stomach > Rumen... | reverse complement strand
GGATTGTACTGATGTACTACCTCAACCTGCAAACCTTCTTCAACCAGCCCGATGCAGACCTTAAAATCATGCTGGCCGAGGCCTCGGAAGAAGCACCGCCCGGAGACGCCTCCATTGAGCAGGGGGGGCTTGTCCTGAAACATGAAAACGTCTTTATTATAACAATCAAACTATTATCTGCTACACATTATTGTTTAGCGGACAGTAATAATTTAGATTTGTTCTTCGATTAAGGCAACTTCTAGAAATTCTCTTTTGAGAGCGCGTCCCTCCGGGACGCTGTTTCTATATTGCTTATTATCCCCACACTACGTGCGGGGTTATTGAGAGTGTGCCTCTTTGAGGCAATTAATAGAAGTCCCCTTAAGTTTCAACCATTTTTGTTGCAGCATCATTATCCACCAATACTATGCCTACTCCGTCACAAACAATTTTTCACATCTGAGGTTAAGAAGGGCTGATGAAGAGGTAAAGAGGTACTAAACAACAAACGAAAGCAGAACAAATTCGAAACAACCCTTTTTACAATCGAAACAACCCTTTCAACAAAATTTAACCCAAATCGGTCATTAGGGTTTAAGATGGCTTAACAACAATAATTATGTAAGAACTCACTTGGATTTGTATCAAAACAATAATAGATTATATTCTTTACTACAACATTGATTTTTAAATACATTATGATTATAGTTAAAAGAAAATTGTTAAATAATACACTCCATTCACGATTATTAAAAAAATTATCGTAAATTTGCAGCGTCGAAATATCCACTGCCGAGAGAAGGAAGCGACCCCTTCCCGACCGAGTGCAGTTTAATATATTTATTAACCTAAAAAATATAATACCATGAAGAAGTCACTTACTTTTCTGATGCTGATGCTTTGCTGCATCGGTGTTGTCTTCGCCAAGCCGGTAGACTCCGAATTGGCAAAGAAGGTGGCACTGAACTTCCTGAAGTCGACCGAGAAGGTGGCGGCAGCCGACCTGACGGTGGAAGACTTTAAGGACATTACAGCCACTACACCCTTTCACAAATTCTTCGTGTTTTCGATACATGAAGGACAGGGGTTCATCCTAGTATCGGGCGACGACTGCGCCCTGCCTATCCTCGGCTACTCGCTAGAGAATCCATTCGTTAGCGAGAGAATGCCCGAACACGTTAGATGGTGGCTTGACACCTACGAGGAACAAATTGCCCTGATACGGGCGCAAGGAATTCCCGCCGGCGATGAGGTATCATCCGAGTGGAGTCGTCTGATGGGAGATGCTCCCGAATCGAGCCTGGACATGAGCTCAGACGGATCTGTAATCGGGCCCTTGCTGCGCACACAATGGAACCAAAGTCCTCTTTACAACAACCAATGTCCATACTACAGCGGCACCATTACATGTGGGACAAGTCCGAACACTTGGACAGAGAGTGATGACTATGCAGTAACAGGTTGCGTTGCAACAGCCACAGGACAGGTGATGAAGTATTGGGACTGGCCCACTACGGGGCAAGGGTCACATTCTTACAATCTCAGTCCCTGGGGCACCATTAGCGCCAATTTTAACACCACCTATGATTGGAGCAACATGCCAAATAAACTATACCCATCAAGCAGTGCTACCCAACTAAATGCTGTTTGTAAGTTGTTATTCCATGTAGGAGTAGCATACGAAATGCGGTATAGCCTATGCGGTAGTAGTGCATATACGTCTGATGCACTGGACGTATTGCCGACCTATTTCAAATATAATAATAGTACTATTGAACAAAAAAATAAGTCAAGTTTTTCGAACACTAACTGGATAACTCTTATTAAGGGAGAATTAAACAATTATCGTCCTGTTCTATATAGAGGGACAGGTGAAAGTGGGGGGCATTCTTTTGTGTGTGATGGTTATAACACAAGCGACCAGTTCCATTTCAATTGGGGCTGGGGCGGATATTGTGACGGCTATTTCACCATTACCTCATTAAATCCAGGCAATAATAGTTTCAATAATGACTGCTATGCCATCATTGGCATCCAACCCAATACGACATACTATACCGTCGCTGCCAATACCAGTCCGACAGCAGGCGGCACCGTGACAGGCATGGGCGCATACATCAGCGGCCATACTTGCACTTTGACAGCTACTGCAGCTTCGGGATACCAATTTGTCTGCTGGACCGAAGGAAGCAACATCGTTTCTTCCAATGCCACATACTCTTTCACCGTATCATCCAACCGGTCTCTATCCGCCGTATTTGCGACCTGTACCGAAATTCCAGACTATAACTACCAGATTACTCCTGCCGCCACATGGTTTTCCCACACCTCCTCGACCTCTGAGGCTTCCTGTTATAAAAAGATATATCGTTTCCCCGTATTGTCAGGTGTCACCTATACGTTTAAGACGGGCTGCAGCAACGGGGCGACCGCAGATTTCGACACTAAACTACTCTTATACAACAGCTCCGGCTCATTGATTATGTCTAATGACGATGACGACGAATGCGGAAACGGTCTGTCGAGATTAGTTTACACTGCGACATATTCAGGGAATGCGTATTTGGTAGTTACCGGCTGGAACAACCATTACGGCAATTACTCATTAGCATACAAGAAGGACTGCACCGGCAGCAATACTGACTACAACTACACGATTACCCCCAGTTTGATTTCCTGGAATACCCATTCTGGAACCACGGTTAACACATGTGACGGTAGAATATACCGGATTTCTGTTTCTCCAGACTACACCTATACTTTCAAGACTGGCTGCGACGACGGTGCAACAGCAAGTTTCGACACAAGGCTATACTTGTACAACAGCAGCGGCGACCAAATGGTATCAAACGACGACGACAGCGAATGCGGAAACGGACTGTCTAGATTAACCTACCACCCGACTACATCGGGATATATTTACGTGAGAGTAACGGGGTTTGCTGGAGCAACAGGTACATATACCCTTGCTTACAAGAAGGAGTGTATCGACGTTCCTAATTATCACTATACGCTTACTCCCGGCACTATATGGAACACAGTAACGGGCTCGAATACCGGCGACTGCAACAAGAAAATTTACCGTTTTTCAGCAACTGCAAACCAGCCTTATGTCTTTAAGACAGGATGCGGCAACGGGGCGACAGCCACCTTTGACACCTATCTGGAGATATATGATGCAAACGGAAACAGGCTAGCCTATAACGACGACGGAGGTTGTGAGGGCACAAGATCGAAATTGGAATACACCCCGACAACATCGGGATACCAATATCTGGTAATAAGCGGATACCAAAATGCGAACGGAAGTTATACACTTGCCCATAGAAAACTTGTGTCACGCACCATCACCGTCACCGCCAATCCCACGGCGGGTGGCACAGTATCCGGCGGCGGCACCATCTATCAGGGCGACACCTGCACTTTGATTGCCTCTCCGGCCTCAGGATACGCATTCACCAACTGGACTTCGGGCAGCACTGTGGTATCGACCAACGCTACCTACCGTTTCTCCGTTTCTACCGACCGCACTCTGACCGCCAACTTCGTGCGCCGCTATACCATCACCGCCTCCGCCAATCCCACTGCAGGCGGTACTGTTACCGGCGGCGGCACATTTAACAGTGGCAACAGCTGTACACTGAGAGCAACCCCGGCAACAGGCTATGTGTTCACCAACTGGACCAGCGGTAGCACTGTGGTCTCGACCAACGCGGTGTATACCTTCACTGTTTCAGCCAACCGCACACTGAAGGCCAACTTCACGCCCGCCGTCAGCTGCAATATTGAACTGGCCGACTTGCCTTATACCGAAAACTTCGACAGCTATACCACCAGCACCACTGCCAAGACCGGTGTGTCAGTTCCTTGCTGGACTCTCGCCCATCAGGATGTCTCCATGACCGACGAGTACAAGCCCATGGTTTACTACTCCTCCGCACAGGCTCACAGCGGTAACTATAGCCTCATTCTCAACAAGCGCTGCATCTTCGCCATGCCTCAGTATCTCGGCAACGTCAGTGACCTGCAAATCAGTTTCTATCTCTGCCAGACTCAGGCTAAATACCAGCTCCAAGTGGGTGTCATGTCCGACCTCTCCAACGCCAGTACATTCGTGCCTGTCGCCACTATCAACAATTCTTCCACCACTGCCTCCGTGCTGCAGACTGTCGACTTCGCTTCATACTCCGGCTCCGGTCGCTATATCGCTTTCCGCAATGTCCTCGCCTCGGGCCAGTCCGGCGATTACAGCTGCAACTACATCGATGACATCACGCTCGAGCTGCGGCCCGCTTCATGCCCGGCCATCTCGGCTGCCGACCTGCCCTACACTGAGAACTTCGACAGCTACACAACCAGCACCACTGCCAAGACCGGTGTCTCGGTTCCCTGCTGGACTCTCGCACACCAGGATGTGACCATGACCGACGAGTACAAGCCCATGGTTTACTACTCCTCCGCACACTCTCACAGCGGGAGCTACTCCATCATCCTCAACAAGCGCGGCATATTCGCCATGCCCGAGTTCGACGGCGATGTCAACACGCTCCAGCTCTCCTTCTACGTCAGGCAGACCATGGCCAAGTACCAGCTCCAGGTGGGTGTCATGTCCGACCTCTCCAACGCCAGTACCTTCGTGCCTGTCGCCACTATCAACAATTCTTCCACCTCAGCCTCCGTGCTGCAGACTGTCGACTTCGCCTCATATTCCGGCTCCGGTCGCTATATCGCTTTCCGCAATGTCCTCGCCTCCGGTCAGTCCGGCGATTACAGCTGCAACTATATCGATGACATCACGCTCGAGCTGCGGCCCTCTTCATGCCCGGCCATCACGGCAGCCGACCTGCCTTATTCCGATAACTTCGACAGCTACACAACCAGCACCACCGCCAAGACCGGTGTCTCGGTTCCCTGCTGGACTCTCGCACACCAGGATGTCTCCATGACCGATGAGTACAAGCCCATGGTTTACTACTCCTCCGCACACTCACACAGCGGTAACTACTCCATCATCCTCAACAAGCGTGGCATATTCGCCATGCCCGAGTTCGACGGCGATGTAAGCTCGCTCCAGCTATCCTTCTACGTAAGGCAGACTATGGCCAAGTACCAGCTCCAGGTGGGTGTCATGTCCGACCTCTCCAACGCCAGTACCTTCGTGCCCGTCGCCACTATCAACAATTCTTCCACTTCCGCCTCCGTCCTGCAGACTGTAGACTTCGCCTCATATTCCGGCTCCGGCCGCTATATCGCTTTCCGCAACATCCTCGCCTCAGGACAGTCCGGCGATTACAGCTGCAACTATATCGATGACATCACGCTCGAGCTGCGGCCCTCTTCTTGCCCGGCCATCACAGCTGCCGACCTGCCCTACTCCGAGAACTTCGACAGCTACACCACCAGCACCACCGCCAAGACAGGCGTGTCGATTCCTTGCTGGACTCTCGCACACCAGGATGTCTCCATGGCCGACGAGTACAAGCCCATGGTTTACTACTCATCCGCACACTCACACAGCGGCAGCTACTCCATCATCCTCAACAAGCGCGGCATTTTCGCCATGCCCGAGTTCGACGGCGACGTCAGTTCGCTGCAACTCTCCTTCTACGTAAGGCAGACTATGGCCAAGTACCAGCTCCAGGTGGGTGTCATGTCCGACCTCTCCAACGCCGGTACCTTCGTGCCCGTAGCCACTATCAACAATTCTTCCACCACAGCCTCTGTCCTGCAGACTGTCGACTTCGCCTCATATTCCGGTTCCGGTCGCTATATCGCTTTCCGTAATGTCCTCGCCTCCGGTCAGACGGGCGATTACAGCTGCAACTACATCGATGACATCACGCTCGAGCTGAGACCCTCTTCTTGCCCGGCCATCACTGCAGCCGACCTGCCCTACACCGAGAACTTCGACAGCTACACCACCAGCACCACCTCCAAGACCGGTGTCTCGGTTCCCTGCTGGACTCTCGCACACCAGGATGTAACCATGACCGACGAGTACAAGCCCATGGTTTACTACTCCTCCGCACAGGCTCACAGCGGAAACTATAGCCTCATTCTCAACAAGCGCGGCATCTTCGCCATGCCCGAGTTCGACGGCGATGTAAGCTCGCTCCAGCTCTCCATCTACGTCAGGCAGACCATGGCCAAGTACCAGCTCCAGGTGGGTGTCATGTCCGACCTCTCCAACGCCAGTACCTTCGTGCCCGTCGCCACTATCAACAATTCTTCCACTTCCGCCTCCGTCCTGCAGACTGTAGACTTCGCCTCATATTCCGGCTCCGGCCGCTATATCGCTTTCCGCAACATCCTCGCCTCTGGTCAGTCCGGCGATTACAGCTGCAACTACATCGATGACATCACGCTCGAGCTGCGGCCCTCTTCTTGCCCGGCCATCACAGCTGCCGACCTGCCTTATTCCGATAACTTCGACAGCTATACTACCAGCACTACCGCCAAGACCGGTGTGGAGGTTCCCTGCTGGACTCTCGCACACCAGGATGTCTCCATGACCGATGAGTACAAGCCCATGGTTTACTACTCCTCAGCACACTCTCACAGCGGTAACTACTCCATCATCCTCAACAAGCGCGGCATATTCGCCATGCCCGAGTTCGACGGCGATGTAAGCTCGCTCCAGCTCACCTTCTACGTAAGGCAGACTATGGCCAAGTACCAGCTCCAGGTGGGTGTCATGTCCGACCTCTCCAACGCCAGCTCCTTCGTGCCTGTCGCCACTATCAACAATTCTTCCACCACAGCCTCTGTACTGCAGACTGTAGACTTCGCTTCTTACTCCGGCTCCGGTCGCTATATCGCTTTCCGCAATGTCCTCGCCTCCGGTCAGACGGGAGACTACAGCTGCAACTACATCGATGACATCCGTCTCGAAACCCGCTGCTCCATCTATCCCGACGAGCTCCCCTACTCCGACAACTTCGACTCCTACACTACCTCCACCACTGCCAAGACAGGCGTGTCGGTTCCCTGCTGGACTCTCGCCCACCAGGATGTGGCCATGACCGACGAGTACAAACCCATGGTTTACTACTCTTCCGCTCAGGCACACAGCGGCAGCTACTCCATCATACTCAACAAGCGCGGCATCTTCGCCATGCCGCAGTATCTCGGCAACGTCCGTGACCTGCAACTCACTTTCTACCTCTGCCAGACGCAGGCCAAGTACCAGCTACAGGTGGGTGTCATGTCCGACCTCTCCAACGCCAGTACTTTCGTGCCTGTCGCCACTATCAACAATTCTTCCACCACAGCCTCTGTCTTGCAGACTGTCAACTTCGCTTCTTACTCCGGCTCCGGTCGCTATATCGCTTTCCGTAATATCCTCGCCTCCGGTCAGACGGGCGACTACAGCTGCAACTACATCGACGACATCTCGCTCAGCCTTGCAGCCTCCAAAGGCCTTGACGGCAACGGGAACGACTTCTCCGACAATGAGTCTCTCTCCCAGAAATGGATGACCGTATTCCCCAACCCGACTTCCGGCATGATCTCCATCGAATCTGACGGCGAGATTGAACGTATCGACATCTTCGACTACACCGGCCGCTGCGTGACAACAGTCGAGCACCAGTCCACCGTCGACCTCAGCGGTTTCGCAGCGGGTCTGTACACTCTCCGCTGCACTCTGCCCGACCGCATCGAAGTCCGCCGTGTGGTGAAGCAATAACTTGAAAGGAGAATATACGAGCGAATAACATACCCTCGTCATATTCTACCATAACACTCTCAAACAAGGCACCCCGAGTGGGGTGCCTTGTTATCTACATATCACCCCACTTATCTCAGTCAAAAAAACAAGTATGTTCCACACCGTACTCGCTCTATGAAAACCCGTTGGGCTCAACATTGCACTTGATCGGCATGAAACCAATATATCCAATTCAGTAAAGTGTAATGGTCTAAAACAAGAAAATGTCCCCAAAAACAAGGACACCTTCGTTTTTTGTATAAAAGACAAAAAGGATGTCGTTTTTGAGAATGTGTTACTCTATTGATTATTATTTGCGGTCTGAATACACAAAAAAAGGACAAGCCTAATGACTTGTCCTACTCGGTAGCGGGGGCTGGATTCGAACCAACGACCTCCGGGTTATGAGCCCGACGAGCTACCTCTGCTCTACCCCGCACTCTCTTATTCCCTTTGTGGAAATCGGCTGCAAAGATACAACTTTTCCACGATATGACAAAATTATTTCTCACCAAATCCCCCTAATTAACAAATCACACAATAGCTATCAAATAATTATGGACAAGCTTTAACACAACAGGAATGGGGGGGTTGGCAAAAATCAAAGCCCCAAAAATGCCTAGATTTGTTAAATTCAAGACAATTTGGGACTTCGATTTCAACCCTCATGGGACAATATCGCTACATATTACTGAATAACAATACAGAAGAGCCAACAATACTACCTTGCCACAGGCAGAGGTACAGTATCGAGCATGAGCGTGTCTTCAGTTGTATTTTCCTTGCGAAAGAGTCCTTCAAAACGACCTTGCATTCGACCTCGCACCATTGCCCAGCGGCGACGCGAACGAAGCCGATCCATCTTCTTATGATAACGGCCGCACAGCTTATTGAAATACTCGAGCTGTTCTTCCGACATTCGATTGTCGTAATACCAACGGTAGCGACGCATGAAGGAGCGCTGCTTCTTCTTCACCCGATTCAGCGTGTCACCATGGAAATCCTCGAAAGGAGTGTCCAATACCTCGTTCACAAAACCCTCATACTCGTTGATAAACCGTACAACCTTATTGGTCTTTTGTCCATATACAACGGTAGCGAAAAGGAACAGGCATAGGCAAAACGACAACAATCTTTTCATCTCACGACAATCGTAATAGATTATTTAAAATTGTTCAGACCTTCATTCAGATAGTCAATAAACTTCTGCACATCGCGGTCATATTTGTAGTTCTCTTTTGTAAGCACCTTGCCGTCAGCATTAACAATGACATAGTAAGGCTGAGCATTCATATTGAAGGCAGTCTTCTGGTAGTTGAGATTCTTGCGGCCAAGGGTCTTGAGCGTGCGGCCCTTCTCATCAGTTACCCATTCGTTCTCGGGAAGTTCAATTGTATTCTCGTCTGCAAAAAGCGAACACATAACAAATTCTTCGTTGAGAAGACGTTTCACCTCTGGGTCTGTCCACACATAGTGTTCCATCTCACGACAGTTGGCACAAGTCTTTCCTGTGAAGTCTATGAAAACCGGTTTACCTTGCTCCCGGGCATAGGCTTTTGCCTCTTCCAAGTCAAAGAAAGCCTCAAATCCCAGCGGCACATGCAATTTGTCGGCATACTTGCGGTCGGCAGGAAGCTTACCCACCTGCAACGTGTTCGCGCTGACGGCAGGCGTGTTCTCTGCTACGATTTTTTCGATATTGAACTCTTGGCTTCCCATCGGGGGAAGGAATCCACTGAGTCCCTTAAGCGGAGCACCCCAGAGACCAGGAATCATCCATACCACAAATGCCAGGTCGGCAATAGCAAGGAAAAGTCGGAGGGTGCCAATCTCTTTCACCTCGTCATCGCCTTTGAAACGCAGCTTGCCCAAAAGGTAGAAACCGAGCATGGCAAAAATAACAATCCAAAGAGCCAGATAGATGTCTCGAGGCAACAGTCCCCAGTTGCAATACTGGTCTGCCATCTGCAAGAACTTCAAGCCAAAGGCAAGTTCTAGAAATGCGAAACTCACCTTCACTGTGTTGAGCCAACTTCCGCTCTTCATGTTTTTCAGCACCTGAGGGAACATTGCCAGAAGTGTGAACGGCAGGGCAAATCCGATACCAAATCCCAGCATGGTGACCAGTGAGACCCAACGGTCGGTACTACTGGTGGTAAGTCCCACCAATGCGGCACCCAGAATAGGACCCGTGCAGCTAAACGAAACCAGCACAGTGGTCAAGGCAATGAAGAAGGGTGCCAGCAAACCGCCCTTATCGGCCTGCTCATCCGACTTGTTGATCCATTTCTCGGGCATCTTGATTTCGAACAGTCCGAAGAAACTCAGCGCAAAGACAAAGAAGATAATAAAGAAAAGCAGATTGGGAATCCAGTGTGTACCGATAAAGTAGAGTGCTTCCGGACCGAATAGTAAAGCCAGCACAGCTCCCAGAACGGCAAAGATAAATACGATAGAGAAACCGAAAAACCATGCCTGACGGCGATTTTTGCGTTTGTCTTCACCACTATGCATGAAGAAGTTGACCGTCATGGGAATCATCGGGAACACGCAGGGAGTGAACATGGTGAGCACTCCGCCCAGCACCGCAACAAGGAATATCACCAAAAGTGAACGCTTCTCCTTGGGCGCAGCAGCGTTTTCAGAGTCCACGGTTTCATCTGTTGAGGCGACTACAGCTGCCGCAGCAGTATCCACCGTCTCTTCCGCTTGCTGGGCATCCACTACCGATTCATCGGCTGCAGCGACGGCAGCTGCCTCCGCACCCTTCACCTTAAACTCAAAATCGCGATCCTCGGGAGCAATGCACGAACCATTGTTGCACATCTGAAAGCCGAAGACACCGGTAACCTTGAAATCCTTGGTGGAAATGCGGCGTATTTTCTGTCTGAACACCACCTTGCCGCTGAACGAGCGCACAGTGCAGCCAAAATCTTTGTCAAACTCCTCATGGGGTTTCGGTTCCGAAACCTTACCCACAAGGGCATAGTCATCACTCTTGTTGAATTGGAAATAAGTAGCTATGGGGCCAGCATCGTCAGTATATTGCGAATACAGATGCCAACCGTCCTGCAATACGGCTGTGAAAACCAACTCCGACTCGTTCTCGGAGAGGTCCTTGACACTGAACGACCACTTCGACGGGTCGAGAATCTGCCCCATGCTGACCAATGCCACGCTCAAGAGGGCCAGGAATGTAAAGATTTTCTTCATATTGATAGATTTTGTATTTTTTTCTGTTTTTGATTCCACAGTTTGTTATTTCAAGGTGAATTTTACTGTTCGTGTGCCTTTCGAAGTTTTAACCCTCACGGTGTAGGAGCCTTTTTTCATCTTGGAGATGTTGATATGGCTGCCATTGCGATATTGCGGCACTGTGCGCACCTTCTCACCCTTGGCATTCAGGAACGTCACTTCAGCCATCGGACTGTTCATCGTGATGGTAATATACCCCTCTTCCAGATAGGGTGTGAGCCTCACTCGGTCGTCGGCCTCAGGCTCTTTGGTTTGGCCGTTCTCGCCTTTCGATGTTTTGGCGGGTTTGCCGTTCTCAGTACCACCCTGAGTGTTGGCTTGGTTTTCGGCCACGTCGGCATCAGTGCTAGGCACCTCGGGCTCAGGCTCACGCATCTTGTAGCCCGAAAGGCAGAACAGCCCTTTCTCATCGCTGCCCACCCAGATATCGCCTTTCCTGTCCACCACCACATTCTGGTACATACATTTGGGCAATTTGTCGCCTGCGCGGAAAGTATCCCACCTATCTTTACAGTCGAACACCGCGACACCCCCGTCCGTAGCCATCCACAGGTGTCCCTCCTTGTCGAAAGCCAGATCGTTGACCTGGTTACCTGGAATTGGGCAATTGTCAATATTGTATATCTGCCAATTGTCGCCATCAAAACGGCACAGGCCTTCAAGTGTGCCAATCCATTTCACATTGTCCTTGTCAATGGCAATAGAGAGAGTGATATTATGCGGTATCTTGGAATTCTTAGTGGTATACGACAGCCAACGCCGCCCATCATAAACACAGAGCCCGTCATTGGTCCCTATCCATTTGCGGTCGCGCTTGTCGATTGCCACACAGAGTATAAAGTCGCTCAGCAGCCCTGTTTCGGCTGCGGTGTGTTTATTCCAGTTCACTCCGTCGTATTGCACCAACCCGCTCAAGGTCACACCAATCCACTTCTCTCCCACATGATCCACAGCAATGTCGCGAATATACTTCATATTCAAACGGCGCGTCTCCTCCGAATGTTCAAACCATCGGTCATCGTTAAACTCTATCACACCATAGTCGTCTGTGCCAATCCACAACGTGTTACCCTCCACTGTCAAACAATTGACAAATTGATTCTTCAGTTTCTCATTGAAATCCGAATAGTCAACCCATCGGCCATCACGATAGCTGTTCAATCCCTGAGTGGTACCCACCCAAAGGGTACCCCTGTTGTCTGTTGCCACAGCCAGGATATTGTTGCCCGTGATTTCCGAGTTCTTCATGGTATAATTAGTCCACTTCTGTGCCGGGGCGGCAGAAGCAAGGAACATGGCAAATGTCAGTAATATTGTGTATTTGTTCATTGTTCAATCTTTTCTGTTGACAGGAATGATGCATCGGACACACATCCCAACCACAACAATCATGTTTTGTGTTTTTCTTTTTTGGCAGCCGGGAAAAGTATGTTGTTCAATATAAGCCTATACCCAGGCGAGTTGGGGTAAAGCGAAAGGTCTGTGGGTGGGTCTCCCACATAGTGCCGATAGTCCTCGGGGTCATGTCCACCCAGAAAAGTCCATGTGCCCTTGCCGTATTCGCCGTGCAGATAACGCACCTCGCCCAGTGCCTTGTTCTCAGCCAGAATCACTGCCGACGACTTCACATGTTCGCGGCGGAAAGCCGTTGTCTGCCCCATAAAACCATGTATTATGCGGGTGTGGTTCTGAGTGAGCATTGTGGGCACCCAGTCCCATTTGGCAGAAAACTCAAAGAGCGTGAAGAAGTCGTTCTTCTCATTCACCGCCCGCTGATGCATACGGTCGTCAATATCTATGGTCGAAATCTCGTATTCACTAGGATTTGTACTGATACGGAAATCTTTAAAGGCAAATGTCTTACTATAATCCAGCTGCTGCTGGGCATCGGGCTGCATAGGGTCGCCGTCAAACATCACGTCGCAAATGTCCACATTCTCAGCCGCCAAAGCCACATCATAGCTGTCGGGGGCGGAACACATGGCAAAAAGAAATCCGCCGCCCATCACAAAATCCCTTATCTTGTGAGCCACAGCCAGTTTCAGCTGGCTCACCTTGCGGAATCCCAATTTCTGTGCCGTTGCCTCCTGCGCCCGTACATCTTCTATATACCATTGCTGGTTGCGATAGTTGCCCCAAAACTTACCATACTGGCCGGTAAAATCCTCATGGTGCAAGTGCAGCCAGTCGTACTTTGGCAATATGCCCGCTATCACCTCCTCGTCATACACCACATCGTAGGGTATCTCAGCGTAGGTAAGCACAAGCGTCACCGCATCATCCCAAGGCAGTTTGTTCTTGGGCGAATAAACCGCTATCTGGGGAGCCTTTTGCAGCTTTACCGCATCCATATTCACTGCCGGGTCAGCAATTTCGGAAAGAATAGCACTCGATTGTCCGTCGGCTATCGATTCGCACGTCACACCCCTCAGTCGGCATTCTTTCTCCAACAAGTCGGCATACTTCATCATGAAGCTTCCTCCCCGATAGTTCAAAAGCCAAGTCACCTCCACGTCACGCTGCAAAGCATAGTAGGCCACCCCGTAGGCTTTCAGGTGGTTTTTCTGCACCTCATCCATCGGGATAAGCAGATAGCTTGCCCTTGTCGGAATCAAAGCCAAAAGAAATAATACCAATATAAACAGTCCCTTTTTCATGCAACTTTCAATAACGAGATTGTTCTATTATTATTGTGTGGCTCTACTTATGCCGCTGCATTTTTTTATCATTCCCCTATTCCGTCTCCCCTGCAGCGTTCCTTCAGTCATCTAGTCACCGCGCTTCTCTCTTTCAATCCCCGTGCATCTTAACTCATTCATATTTCCTCTTTCCTTTTCGAATCCTACTCTAGTTTGATTCAATCCTCAAAAAATACAAAGCATCATGCAGCTATCGTTATTTGCGACACTGCAATGATGCTTCACACTAAAGACCTATGAACTGTGCGGATTAATGACAGATTATCGAACATTTAGAGAGGACTTTCAAAGGTTAGTAGAATTCGTTCATTGGTATAACGAATTCAAATGATTGTCTGATTTTGGTAGCGGGGGAAGTCGTTTTTTCGCACCAGTTCCATGAAGTCTTGGAGAAGTTGTGGAACCTGCGGCATCTTATTCCCGACCCAACGAAACCCATCCTGCCACCTTCTCGGTACATCAAGACCGATAAGGTTAAAAATTATTAAATGCCTCATTCCCCATCGGTTATTTTTCAAATTCAGACTTAATTGTTGTATATTTGCTTCTGTACAAATATATAAACAATATGCGCAAACGAAGCCGAATCAACCTTGACAGGTTGGAACTCACCTACACCGCCAGCGATGAGGTACGGACTTACCTGTCCGACAAGAATGTGCAGAGATATGAGCTTGAGTCTGTGACCCTGATACGGGAGCAAAGCCGCTTGTATGAGAATGAATTTTCGATTATTATGCAGGACTATGACAAGGAACTGGGAGCATCTGATTGCTGCATTGGACATCTACATTTCGGCTCCCCGAACCCCTACCGTCAGCACGTCTACATAGTGTATGAAAATCAGGCACTCTACAATGCCATGTCCGTAGCCAAACGATACTATCTTGAAGATGTCCTTGGACTGGAATTCAGGCAGGTCAGCAAGATTGACATTGCCGTTGATTTTAACTTCAACATCATATGTCGGTTTTACAAGCTATATAAGAACAGCGAGTATAACCTAATCATTAACGGGAAAAAAGTTGAGGGTGTCGAACAGAAAGTTGCTGATGTGATACATATTGCTGGCAACAACACAAGAAAGCGACCTATGGCAAACACGATGCCTATTATCAAGAACTCAGAAGGTTCCTTGTCTCTGAAGGCTTACAACAAGACAAGGGAAATTGAAGAGGAGAGTCACAAGGACTATATCACCGATGCCATGGGATTTGCGCGAATGTACCGCTTTGAAGTCAGCTGTGGAAACCATAAGGTACTCAAACCATCATTGAACAAACTCGGAATGTCAGAAGTTGACCTGTATACAGGTTTGCAGAATGATGATACTCTTTAGAGGCTATTCTGTGCGCTACTTGACAGGCTGATTCGTGTTCAGAAAGGGCGACGCAGTTTCTCGCTGATGGATATATTGTTAGATGAAAAAATATGGCATCCGCAGGCTACTTGTTAGTAGCTTGGAAATGCACTTCCTATCGACTGAAAATGAAGGTGTTTTTGTAATAATATTCAGAAAATTCCGTTATATATTTGACAGTTGCAGAAGTCAAAAAACGAAACAGGTCAAATAATTCAGAAAAGTCAGCGAAATCAGCAAGCCAAATATCCTTAGTAAAACGTCAAAAAAGTCAAAGAGAAAAATGAATAACATTACAGCTGCCATATATGCCAGGGTCTCTTCAACGAATGACCGTCAGAATACCGAGAGACAAGTTCTCGACCTAACCAGGTATGCCGAGCAAAACTCCATCACCATTGTCAAGGTGTATGAGGAACACATCAGCGGAGCCAAGAAGAACGTCGAGAGACCCGTTTTGATGGACTGCATTGAGTTCTGCAAGTGCAATCGAATCGGCACTCTTCTCGTATCGGAGTTATCGAGGCTTGGGCGTAATACCTTTGAGGTTCTTGCCACCGTCCGTGACCTCGTGGACTGCCGTATCAATGTCTATTTCCATAAGGAGCAGATGAACTTGCTCGACGGGAACGGCAAGCCGAGTATGTTCACTCCTATTCTGATTGCCACACTGGGAACCTGTGCAGAACTTGAGCGCGAGAACATTTACTACCGACTGAATAGTGGTCGCAGATTGTATATTGAGAAGGGTGGTCAGTTGGGGAGAAGGAAGGGAAGCGTCAAGACCCACGAGCAGAAAGAAGAGCAGTATAAAGATGTGTTGGTATATCTGCGGAAAGGGTATAAAATCGCTGAAATCGCCAAACTTACTGACACTTCGGAAAGCACTGTACAGCGTCTGAAACGAGAGTTTCAAATCAGGTAGAATTAACGGAATCATCTAACCTACAGGGGTTTTCAAAGGGAACACCAACCTTTGAAAAAACTTTTTCTTTTTCAATCCAAATAATTTACGTATTTTTGCAGTCGCAAACGAGGAGAATCCGTTTGCCGTTAGAAAGCGCATTTTCGCTTTATTCCGATAGTGTGAACTTCGACAACTCACCAAATTGTATTTGGAATAAGGGAAGATGAAATGCTCCGTGGATTGTATTGTATATTTACCATACATCCTTTTGTGGGGCGATTCATTGCACCAAATACTTTATACAATAGGGAGTCGAAGCCCTCACACTAAAAGGATAGGGCGTAATTGGATGGCTCCACTTTCTTTCGTGTTGTTTAGTCCCCCCCGAGCCGAGGATATTTGTTAATCGAGAAATACATAATACAATGGCTCTAAATTTAAATTTGGGAGAGGCTTATGAGAAAAAAATCACTAAAACAAAGACTTATTCAGAAGTCTTAAGTTTCTGGGAGCACAATGATAAGTATATAAGTGCCAGATTTCCGTTGTATGGCGGTTCAGAGGATAAAACGCTGCTTAAAAAGCACACCGATCCACCCACGATATATGCTTGTTATTATTCAGATAGCCCCACTTTATCACACTCATTTGCTATTGAGTACGATGACCGCAGCCTCATTTATAGATTGAAGAATAGTACGGACAATTTTCGTGGTATGTTGGTAAGTGAATGGTTGAAAAGGTTTGACCAACCAGCCAGCAGAATAGTCATCACCATTGATGGCAGGGAAACCATAAGCCTGAATCAGAACGTGCGAAGCGAAAGCAACGGCAATGGGCTTGCTACGTTTCCCATAGGACAGGACGATTTCCTGAAATGCTGTAATGCCAACCAACTTAAGTTCGAAATCTTCAAAGGGGGTGAATCCGTTATCGATTTTTTCGATAATGAGAAAGACAACATCCTGATGATTGAACATTGCCGAGTATTGTACAACTATGTTGTGGACGATAGCATGTTCCCTGAAGCCTTGCCCAAACTGCTGCAGCGGAAAAAGTCAGAGTCAAGGAGAGATGTTATAGGAGATGTTGTGATAATAGGTAAAGTTACGATTATTTTTGTCCTAATAGTACTATTTTTTTTATGGGCAATACAACATTAAGGTGTAATGGACAAATTTTAGGCTGTTTTAGAGACGTTGTTCTCTAATGGACAAATTTTAGGCTGTTTTTTCGTGTCAAATTATGATACATCGTAAAATGATTGTATCTTTGCACCGTCGATGAAGC
>Ga0247611_10005293_pt1 | contig 17202 bp, 6 predicted proteins | sample 177DNAGHGhighgp2_FD_192422 | JGI IMG/M metagenome (GOLD analysis project Ga0247611, IMG submission 192422) | Sheep rumen microbial communities from Palmerston North, Manawatu-Wanganui, New Zealand - 1770 DNA GHGhigh gp2 | ecosystem: Host-associated > Mammals > Digestive system > Stomach > Rumen ... | reverse complement strand
CCGCGGCCTTGCACACCTCCAGGTCACCCGGAAACCCTTCGTCGTGCTCGCACGCAAAGACGGCGGGACGGGCTATCTCCGACTCCGCGACGGGCACGAAAAGTCCATGAGCCGCTTCGACGTGGGCGGACAGGCTGTCCGGAAGGGCCTCAAGGGGTTCGTCTATGGGGAGCGCGGCGTCTGGCGTCCGGGCGACACCCTGCACGTGAGCATGATCCTCAGCGACAGGCTGCAGCGCATCCCGGAGGGACATCCCGCCATCCTGGAACTCTACACACCTGAAGGTCAGTTCTATACGCGGATGACCGCGAAGGGGCAGGACGGCTTCTATACTTTCCCCGTCGCCACGGCGCCCGAGGACCCCACCGGCTGGTGGAACGCCTACATCAAGGTGGGCGGCTCCTCCTTCCACAAGGGCCTCCACGTGGAGACCATCAAGCCCAACCGCCTGAAAGTGAACCTGGAACTGCCCGGTGACGTGCTGCAGGCCGGCCAGCGTACGCAAGCACGCATCTCCTCCGCCTGGCTCACGGGCATCCCGGCCTCCGGCCTCAAGGCCGGCGCCCGGATGACCCTCTCCAAGGGTCCGGTCTCCTTCCCCGGTTTCGACGGGTACGTCTTCCGAAATCCGGCCTCGACCTTCGAGGCCAGCGAGCACGACCTGTTCAAGGTCACCCTGTCGGACAAGGGGACGGCCGATGCCACGTTCGACCTGCCTGCCGCGAAAGACGCCCCCGGCCTGCTGCAAGCCTTCGTCGTCACCTCCGTCTTCGAAAGCGGCGGGGACGAGAGTTTCACCACCCAGACGCTCCCCTACTCCCCGTTCCCGGCCTATGTTGGCTTCAAGCTCCCGTCCGACGGCGAACTGGAAACGGGCAAGGAACATACGGTCCGGGTCGCAGCCGTGGACGCTTCCGGCAAGCGCCTCGCAGGCCGCGAACTGGAATACCGCGTCTATAAACTGAACTGGAGCTGGTGGTGGGACCATGAGCCCGGGAGCCTGCAGAGCTATGTCACCGGACAGGGCGTCACCCCCGTCACTTCCGGGAAACTGACTTCCGGAACGCAGGATGCCACTTTCACCCTCCGTGCCGACGATGCCGACTGGGGCCGCTACCTCGTAATCGTCCGGGACATCGCCGGCGGACACGTCGCCGGTAAGGACGTCGTCATCGACTGGCCCGCCTACCGCGGCCGCAGCGGCCGGGAGGATCCGGATGCCGTGTCCATGCTGACCTTCTCCATCGACAAGGACAGCTGCCGGCCCGGCGAGAAGGCCACGGTCTATATCCCCGCCGCCCAGGGCGGCCAGGCCCTGGTCTCCCTGGAAAACGGTTCCGGGGTGATCGCCCGGGAATGGGTGAGCCTGCATGCAGGCAAGGACACGCCCTACACCTTCACCGTCACGCCCGAAATGGCGCCGAACATCTATGTCCATATCACCCTCATACAACCCTACAGACTTACCTCCAATGACTTGCCGCTCCGCCTCTACGGCGTGAAGCGCCTGCTGGTGGAGAATCCGGGTTCGCATCTGGAACCGGTCATCAGGGTGGCCGACACCGTCGCCCCGGAGGAGAAGTTCTCCATCCAGGTCTCCGAGAAATCGGGACGGCCCATGACCTATACCCTCGCCGTCGTGGATGAGGGCCTGCTGGACCTCACGGCTTTCAAGACGCCGTCCCCGTGGGAGGCGATGTACCGGCCGGAGGCGCTGGGCGTAAAGACCTGGGACCTCTACGACCAGGTGGTGGGCGCTTATGCCGGGCGGCTGAGTCCGATGCTCTCCGTCGGCGGCGACCAGGAGAATATCGTCGCGGCCCGTAAGGACAACCGCTTCAATCCGGTCGTGAAATTCCTGGGACCGTTCACCCTGGACAAGGGATCCCGGAGACACGAAATCCGCTTGCCCATGTACGTGGGCAGCCTCCGCGTCATGGTCGTCGCCGGACATGACGGCGCGTACGGGAAGGCCGACAAGACCGTCGCCGTCAAATCCCCGCTGATGGTGCTCACCACCCTGCCGAGGCAGGTCTGCACCGGCGAAAGCATCGTCCTGCCGGTCAACGTCCTGGCCCTGGACGGAAAGGTCCGGGAAGCCCGGGTGACGGTGAAGACGGAAGGGCCGCTCGAGATCGACGGTGCCTCTTTCGCCACAGTCCAGCTCGGGAAGGAAGGCGACACCGTCATCCGCTTCGCCCTCAAGGCGACGGGTGAAGGCGCCGCCAAGGTCTCCGTCACGGCCGAAGGCTCCTCCCACAAGGCCCACGAGACCGTGAACATCCAGGTCGTCCATCCGAATCCGGAAACCGTCACCGTACGGCAGGAGAAACTGGCGGCCGGCAAGGGCATTTCCTTCGACGCCGGCGACCGGGCCACCCTGTCGCTCTCCGGTTTCCCGGCCGTGGACGCCTCCGGCCTGTACCAGCGCATGAAGAATTACCCGTACGACTGCACGGAGCAGCTTTCTTCCCGCGGCCTGACGATGCTGCATCTGTTGCCGCTGCTGTCGCAGTCGGAAGCCCGGGAGGCCCGGAGCCTCATCCCCGGCATCATCCGCCAGCTCTACGCCCGCCAGCGGGCGGACGGCGGTTTCGGCTATTGGAGCGGCGCCGGCCATTCCCAGCCCTGGGTCAGTTCCATGGCCGGCCAGCTGCTCGCCGAGGCCGCTGCGGCCGGCTTCGAAGTGCAGCCCTCCGTCCTCGGGAACTGGAAACGCTTCCAGGGCAACCAGAGCCGGGCCTACCGCTACGGCGGCCCGGCGTACAACCAGCTGGATGAATGTTACCGCCTCTACACCCTCGCCGTTGCCGGGGCCCCTTCGAACGCGGCCATGAACCGCCTCAAGGAGAGCGGCGGGCTGGACAGCCGGGCCGAGTGGATGCTCGCCGCCGCCTATGCCGTGACCGGCAAGACGAAACAGGCGCAGGAACTGATGGGAAAAGCCTTGTCCGGCAACTATGACTGGGATGACTTCACCTTCGGCTCCAACCTGCGTGACAAAGCCGTCATCCTCCAGGCTTACGCCCTGACCGACAACGTCGCCCAGGCCCTTCCGACGGCCCTCGAAGTCGCCGGCAGCATCAACCAGGGACGCTGCTCCACCCAGGAGGCCGCCTTCGCCGCCATGGCGATGGACCGCCTGTATGCGAAGGTGGGCACGCAGACCATCCGGGCGACCGTGGGCGGCAAGGAGGTCATCTCCGCCAAGTCCGTCCACACGGAGCCGGTGACAGGTCCCGTGGAGGTGAAGAACACCGCGGACGGCGACCTGTACGTCACCTTGACGAAGGTATCCCGGGCCCCTGCCGGAACGAAGGTCTCCGCTGCCGAGAGCGGCCTGAAGATCACCGTATCCTGGCAGGATGCCGCCGGGAAGGCCCTCAACCCCGCATCGATCCCGCAGGGGACGGAATTCACGGCCGTCGTGAAGGTGAGCAATCCCACCCCTTCCGATTACCGGTATCTCGCCCTGACCGAGCGGATACCGTCCGGCTGGGAGATCCTCAACCAGCGGATGCGGGGCGACTCCGCCGAGGGATACGCGGATTACAGCGACATCCGGGACGACCGCTGCAACTGGTTCTTCGACCTGCCGCACCAGATGTCCAAGACCTTCACGCTCCGGCTTCGCGCCGCCTATGAAGGATCCTTCGTCCTGCCCTCCGTCACCTGCTCGGCCATGTACAACCCGCAGGTAGCCGCCCATACGGCATCCGGGACGGCTTCCGTCACCCGATGAGCCGCCGGAAGGCCATCCTGCTGATTCTTCTTGAGGTCCTTCTCGCACTCTGGCTCTGCTGCCTGCCGAGGGACCTTTTCAAGGGCACGCCCTATGCGACGGTCGTCACCGACCGGAAGGGCGAACTGCTGGGAGCCCGGATCGCATCCGACGGTCAGTGGCGCTTCCCGCCCTGCGATACGGTTCCGCCCCGGTATGCCACGGCCCTGATCCAGTTCGAGGACCGCTATTTCCGACGGCATCCGGGCGTGAATCCCCTCTCGCTCGTCCGGGCGCTCCGGAGCAACCTCCGCGAAGGACACATCGTAAGCGGGGGCAGCACCATCACGATGCAGGTCATACGGATGTCGCGGGGAAAGGAAAGGACACTTTGGCAGAAAGGGGTGGAAGCGTTCCTGGCTACCCGGTTGGAATCCCGCCGGTCCAAGGAGGAGATCCTGGCCCTGTACGCTTCCCATGCTCCTTTCGGAGGGAATGTCGTAGGGCTGGACGCCGCTGCCTGGCGCTATTTCGGACGGTCGGCGGAAGAACTGTCCTGGGCGGAATCCGCCATGCTCGCCGTTCTCCCCAACACCCCGTCCTCCATCCACCCGGGCAAGGGCCGGGACCGGCTGCTGGAGAAACGGAACCGGCTTCTGGAGCGGCTCCATGCCCGGGGTTTCATCGACGCATCCACCCTGGAAGGGGCGCTGGATGAACCGCTTCCGGAGGCGCCGTACCCGCTTCCCAACCTGGCCAGGCAGTATGTCGCCGGGCAGCCGCAGGGCGTGGAAACGCGCACAAGCATCGACAAGGACCTCCAGCGGCAGGTGGAGGATGCGACGACGCGCTGGTCGGACGAACTGGCCCTGGGCGGCATCGCGGACCTCGCGGCCGTCATCCTGGACATCCGGACCGGGGAAACGATCGCCTACGTGGGAAACGCCTCGCCGCAGCGCGTCCGGCCCGGGTCGGAAGTGGACATCGCCGCGGCCCCGCGAAGCACGGGAAGCATCCTGAAGCCTTTCCTGTACTGCGCCGCCTTGCAGGAAGGGACCATCCTTCCCCGGACCCTGCTCAAGGATACGCCGGTGAACCTGAACGGATTCGCCCCGCAGAATTTCGACCTCCAGTTCCATGGCGCCGTGCCGGCCGCCGAGGCGCTGGCCCGCTCCCTGAATGTCCCGGCCGTGCATCTGCTGCGTGCCTACGGGGCTCCACGGTTGCTGGAAGTGCTCCGGCAGGCCGGGCTCACCACCCTGACTCGGAGTGCTTCGGAATACGGTCTTTCCCTGATCCTGGGCGGCGGTGAAGGAACGCTCTCGGACATCACCCGGGCCTATGCCGGCATGGTCCGGCGCTACGAAGGGCTCCCTGCCGAATCCCCTTTCACGGACCGGGTCGCCCTATGGTACACCTTCGAGGCCCTGAAAGAGGTGAACCGGCCCGATGAGATCGACTGGAAACTCATCCGCTCCGTCCGGAAAGCCGCCTGGAAAACGGGGACGAGCTACGGTTACCGGGATGCCTGGGCCGTGGGGGTGACGCCGGACTATGCCATCGGCATCTGGTGCGGGAACGCCGACGGGCACGGCGTTCCCCTCATGACCGGCGCCCGGACTGCCGGTCCCGTCCTCTTCGACCTCCTGAACCTCCTGCCCCCCTCCGCCGACTGGTTCGAAGATCCTTTGTCACTTCGAGCGGAGCCGGCTTCCCTGTCATTTCGAGCGGAACCGGTTTCCCTGTCACTTCAAGCGGAGCCGGCTTCCCTGTCATTTCGAGCGGAGCCCGAAGGGCGGAGTCGAGAAATCTCCGGCGTCCTGCTGGACGTCTGCACCGCCTCCGGCATGCTCCGCAGCCCGGACTGTCCGGAGTACGAACGCCTGCTCCTGCCCGAGCGGGCGTCCGACAGCGAAGTCTGTCCCTATCACCGGGATGGCGTGTTCCGGCTCCCGCCCGCCATGGAATGGTACTACAAGAGCTATCACCCGGAGTATCAGGTCCGGTCTTCCCGGGACGTGGCGCCCCTCGAATTCCTGTATCCCGAGCCGGGAAGCATCCTTACGCTGCCCCGTCAGCTGGACGGATCCGTCCCCGGGGCCGTATTCCAGGCCGTCCACCGGGATCCGGCGGCCGTCCTCTACTGGCATCTGGACCAGGAATACCTGGGCGAAACGCACCTGATCCACCAGATGCAGCTTTCACCGCCTCCCGGAAAGCACACCGTCACCGTGGTGGACGGTGACGGTCATACGGTTTCCGTAGGATTTACGGTCGCTTCCACTATTTCCCGGTCAGGAGATTGATGATCTTCTGGCTCACTTCCTCATTCCCCTGGACACCCATGAAGTCCTGGGCGTGCGGACCGTAGGCAAACAGGGGCACCGGAATGGCGGAGTGCCAGGTATAGACGTAGTTGCCGGACGCTTCGCCCCGGACGGGATTGCCCTCGGCGACGGCCAGGCCGCCGGTTTCATGGTCGGCGGAGATGATGACGAGGGTGTTGCCGTCCTCATCGGCAAACTTGATGGCCTCGGCGATGGCCTTGTCAAAATCCAGCATCTCCCTGACCATGCTCTCGAACTGGTTGGCGTGGCAGGCCTTGTCGATGCGGGCGCCTTCCACCATCAGGAAAAAGCCCTTCTTGCGGTTGGAGTGGTCCTTGAGGAAGTCCATGGCGTAACGGGTGCTCCTGGGAAGGAAGTCCGTGCGGCCGTCCACGATGTAGCCGGCCTCCACCTTTGTGGGAAGATACCCCAGGCGGCCGGCATTCGCACAGGCCGGGTCATCCAGGTTGTCCACGACGGTAAAGACCTCTTTCACAGCCTTCTGCGTGGAATCCGGACGGCTCTCGAAGCGTTCCTTGTCGCCGGCGGCAAAGAAGATAAGTTCACTCTTCGGAAGGTCCGCCCAGATTTCGTTCGCCATGCCGCGGTTGGGCTGGTGGGCGAAGAAAGCGGCCGGCGTGGCGCCGTCCAAGGCGTCAGTGCTCACGACACCGGAAACGATACCCTTTTCCGCGACGATTTCGGGGATGTTCGGGACCGGATTCTTCGCGAGATCCACGCCGATGGCGTAATTGAACGTCTTGATCCCGCAGGCATAGGCCGTGCCCGATGCGGCGGAATCGGTGGTGAAGTCCGTCGCGGAGCGCGTAGTGACCAGGCCCAGGTGCTTGAGGTTCATCACCGTCAGCTGGTTGTTATTGGCGAAATAGCCGGAAGCGATCTGCGCGAGGCCGGTGCCGTCTCCGATCATCAGGATGATGTTCAGCGGCTTCTTCTTCGCCCCGTCGGACTTGAAAGTGGGCTGGTAAGAGCCCTGCCGCGGCACGTCTTTGATGGACCCGTTCACGATCTTCTGTGCTCCGAGGGGCATGGTGACCGCCAGGGCGAGGGTAAGGAGGATAGCTTTCTTCATATCAGGTTTTAGTATAGGAACTTACAAATATATGCATTATTTGCCTTCGTCACAAGCTTTCCACCGGCAGGACGCCGTGGAAGGCGTCGTTGGCGCGGTAGTGCGGGGCATAGAGGGATTCGACGGTAAGGACCGGAGCCGTGAAGGTACCGGCCTGGGTGACGAAGAATTCCTCGGTGAGGGTGGTGTTCTCCTCCGGGAAGGAGTCGAAGTAGTATTCGGTGCGGTCGGCCTTCACGTTGCGGTAGCCCTGCGGGGTGAAGGGAAGCCGGCGCCGGTTCCACCAGCCCCAGCCGGTGTGGCCGGAGAGCTGGTCCACGGGACGGAGGGCCGCCTCGCGGAAGGCATCGACCCGGACGAAACTGCGGTTCTCGGCGTTCCAGACATGGTATTCGGCGATGATTTTGTCCCCGACGGCGACCGGGGTACCGGGGGCGATCTCCTCCTTCACGGTGACACGGTCGTTCTTGTCGGTGGTGCGGTCGTCATACAGCTTCTCCACCGTCTTTTCGCGGAAGAACTTGCGCTGGATGGTGAATCCGTTGCCCGCGGCCTTGATCTCGGAGAAAGGCTTGTCATAGGTGGCGGTGAGGGCCACGACCGAGGTGGCGAGGATCTCGTCGGAACCGTCCAGGATTGCCGTGATGGCATCCACGAAGGCCGGGCTCTCGTCCCACTTCTGCGTTTCTTTCTGGAGCATGAGCCAGAGGCGGACGCCGTCGGAAATCTGCGGGGCGTAAGGCTGCATCAGGTTGCAGAGGAGGGCATGGGCGTCGGCTTCGGTTTCGAGCAGGCCGCGCCACGGCATGACGGCGTTCGGGTAGTACCAGCCGCCGTCGCGGTGCTCCACGGCGTATTCCTTCAGGGAGGCGATGTCGGCCTTGAGGGAGGATTCCATCCGGGCCTTGGCGGCGAGTTTCACGCCCCAGGCCTTGGCGAGGGCAATCCCCTCGGAGGAGCCGGACAGGTTCAGGAGGGTCTGCACGCGGCGGGCCTTGGCCATGATCTGGCCCTGCAGGCCGCGGCCGTCCTTGGCGGACGGGACGAGATAGCCCTTGGCGTACTTCCGGAACTCGGAGAAGCGCTTCTTCCCTTCCGAGGTCACGGGGCTCACCTCGAACGGAACGGTCGGGTACAGGGAACGGATGAACATGTACTGCGCATCAGAGAGATAGCCGCACCAGTAGGGCATTTCTGTCGCAAAGTGCTTGTTGTCCAGGAACTTCACGGAGGAACTCAGGTCGGGGACTTCGAAGCCGTGACCGCGGAGTTCCGCGAACCGGTTCAGGATGACGGCCGTGATGATGGCCGACGAGGTCATCCCCTCGAACCAGCCGAATCCGCCGTCGGCGTTGCGGCAGGCGAGGACCTTTTCCAGGAGGGAATGAGATTCCTTCGCTTCGCCCGGAATGACAGAAGAGGCTTCGCCCGGAATGGCAGCGCCATTGTCATTCCGAACTTGCGCAGCAAGTGAAGGAATCTGCAAAAGCATCCGGACATAGTAGGCCTCGGAGAGGGAGAGGACATCCTTGCCGGCGGGATCGACCTTGGCGGGGATGGCGGCCTTGACGAGGTCCAGGAGGGTCGTTTCGGTCAAGGCGGCCTCGGAAGCGGGGACGTTGACGAAGCGGCTGCGGAGTTCCGCGAGGAGGGTTTCCCGGTCCATGCCGGAGCGGAGGACGGCGGAATGGGCCTCGGTAAGGGTCTGGACAGGCTTTTTCACCGGAACGGGCAGGAAGACGCCGTCGGAGAATTCGTCCGCCGCGAAGACGGCCTTGAAGCCCAGGGTTTCCACGCCGGGAACCCGGACCGGAAAGCGGTGGCTTTCCGTACCGCCCGCCGGGACGGTGACGGCGACGCGCTGGACCGAGATTGGCTCCACGCCTTCCCAGGTCCCGCCCGGATAAGTATATAAGTACAAGGTCCCGGAAACGGGCTTGTCGGTATTGCTGGAAACGGAAGCCGCCATCTCGTATGTGTCTCCCACATACAGGAACTGCGGTTCCACGACAGCCACCTTCACGGGTACGCTCACGACCATTTCCTCCCGGACGTAGGCGTTGCGCATGCCCTTGTCATGGGCATAGACCGCTACGTAGTAGGTGGAGAGTTTGTCGGAGGTCCGGAAGGTGAAGGACAGGTCGCCGGCCGCATCGGAGACCAGATGCGGCTGGAAAGTGAGGGCGGTCTCGAACTTGGAACGGATGGGAGCGTCCTCCCCGCCGTCGAAGCCGGGTTTCTGTTCCACCAACTGGAAAGCAACGGCCTCTTCCTCAACGGCATCAGCCAGGGCCGCATTGGCCGTGGAACGGGTCATCATCTTCATGTCCCGCGCGGCGCCCAGGGCCATCGGGGCCGATTCCGCGTACGCCAGGTCATCGGCGTACGGGTCGTCCCCGTTCACCCGGCCGCAGACGGCGTCCACGGAGACGTACGGGACGCTGAACTCACGCAGCGTCACCACCGGCCAGTGGTTCGGCGCAATCGCGTCGATGCTCTTGTCATAGACCGCGGCCAGGGCCTCCACGCCCGGGTCCGTCTTCAGGGTAAGCGTGTAGGAAGTGCCGGGGAATGCCTTGTCCGTGAAGCGGTTGAAGGCAAGCGGGAGGGACAGGCGCGTGCGGGCGCGCGAATACTCCTTATCGAAAGTGACAGCCTCGCCCCGCTTGAAGTAGAACACCTGGAGCCGGACGGCATCGGGCCACTCGGGCTTGTAGTCCAGGTCGATCTCCGTCAGGGAACCTTCTTTCGCCCGGGCACCCTTCAGGACGACCTTCCGGCTCTCCAGGACGGTGCGGTCCTTGCCGAACAGGGTGACGATGGCGTATTCGGCCCCGTCGGCCGTTCCCATCGTCAGGTGGATCTTCTCCCCCATCGGCACATCCTCCGGTCCCGTCAGGAAGACGCGGCGGACCGGGGCGTCCAGCACCCGGGAACCCGGGGTAAGCTTCAGGATCTTGCAGTTTTCCTCGTCCTTGGCGCCCCTTTCGGCCGCCTCGGCATGGAGGGAATACAGGCCGTCCGGGACTCCCTTCAGGTCGATGGCAATCACCTCACCGGAAGCCGCCGTCCCTTCGCGGACAAGCGTACTGTCCTCGGCATAAAGCATATAGCGCAGCGGAACGTCGATCTTGTTCCCATCGCTGTTGTCCACTTCCATCCGGACCCGGGCCACGTCCTCCGTCGCGATGTACTTGGAAGGCGCCGGACGCCAGCGTCGGCCGATGTAACGGACCGGGCCGTAGGAGTCCTTCTCCTCCATCGTCACGAACTCGCCCTCGGCGGCGTTCTCCATGGACATGGAGACGGTGATATCGTCGCTGACATAGACACCGGCGCCGAATTCCTGCATTTCGCCGGTGGCATCAGTCGCGGTGACGCCGATGCCGTACCAGCCGGTTTCCTCCGCCTTGAAGGAGAAGGAGAAAGAGCCGTCGGCCTCCGGACGGACCGTCTCCTCCAGGACGACGGTTCCCCAGTGGTCCACCTTGGCGGAGAGGGTCGCTCCGCTGAGGCCGTGCCCGGAGTAACTCCGCACCTTGCCGCTGACCACCACCTCATCGCCTTTCAGGTAGAGTTTGTCATTGGCATCGAAGGAGAGTGTAAAGGTAGGCAGGATGAACTCGTCCACCCGGAAGTCGTCTGTGGCGAGATGCTTCTTCCCGGAGGTCACCTGGATGTTGAAATAGCCGTTCTTCTCGCCCTTCGGGAGGGTGAAGGACCCGGAAACAGTGCCGAACCCGTTGGTTTTCAGCTTCAGGCGTTCCAGGGCCTTGCCCTCGGTATTGAACAGGGATACCTGTACTTCCTCATTCGGGACAACGGCGACACGGTCCACCAGGTTACCCTTGTACACGACGGCCTTGAACTGGAGGACGTCGCCGGGGTTGTAGGCGCCGCGGTCCCTGTAGATATTGCAATACAGGCCGTCGGTGCGGTCAGAGCGGTCGGACTCGGGACTGTAGGAATGGACCGGGACCTTCTGGCTGGCCCGGAGGTTCTTTCCGGAGCCCGTCTCCGCGGAGAGGGCATAATATACATTCCGGTTCCCGGCGATGGTCTGGCGGAACTGGGCAGGGAGGAGCGTGAAACCGTCCAGGCGGACTGTTTCGCTCAGAACCTGCGTATCCCCCTTCCAGAGAATCAGCTTCACCTTGTCCAGGGGCTTGCCGGAGATATAATCGGCCACATAGGCGGTGTAGCCCGGATTCTCGCGGCGGGTCGCAAGGGAAAGCGTATGCTGGTTATAGTAGGCGATTCCGCTGAGTTTCCCGTTCACGGCCTCCACGGAGTAGGAGCCGTCGCCAAGCTCCGGGAGCGCCACCTTCACGGTGTCCGTCACATAGAAGCTGCCGGCGGGATTGGTGAGATTCCAGGTCTTGAGCGTCTTCTTATCCTGACGGAGCGTGAGGGCGGCCTTGTCCAGGTTGCGGAAGAGGACGACGGCCTCCCGGTCGATGACCCGCACCCACACACTCTTCCCCGTGAGCGTGCTGGCCAGGCTCTTGATTCCCTGGCATCCTCCGGCGATTTTCGCTTCATCACCCTTCAAGGCGGTACGCTCCCGCTCATAGGAGGAGCATTTCGCATGAAGGGCCTGGTATGCGGCCGATCCGGCCTCCCGCTCATTCAGCTCCTGGAACTCCATCCGGAGCAGGTCATGCCGGGGCCAGAAGGAAAGGGCCTTCCCGTCATACTCCCGGGCAAGTGCCTCCAGGGCTGTTTTCCTGGATGCCTGATCCGAGATCCTCGATGCAGTATGATAGGCCAGCCAACCGGCACCGGGGTACTTTCCGTCCAGTTCCTTCTTCAGTTCGACGTAAATCCCGTCTTGCCCGGGTTCCGTATAATAGCGGCTTCCCAGCAGGTCCCACAGCACATATTCATAGTCGGAGGCGACGAAGTCCTTCAGCGCTCCGCCCATCTGGCCGCCCAGATTCCGGTAGAACGGGGCATGCCGGCCGGAACGGAACGCCTCCGCCCGGGGCTGGACATAGGCCCACCGGGCATCGGAGGGCTGGCCGCCGTATTCCCCCATCCAGAGGTAGGTGACCATCGGATCGGCGAAAGCCTCCACCTCCTTGCGAAGGTTCGTGCGGAGTTCGTCGCGCTTTTTCCAGTCCCGGCGCTGGACGGTCTCCACGTACAGCACGGCGGCATCGTAGAAATCCACGGCCAGATGCCGTTTCCCGGCCTCGGTCTTGATCTTCGTGAGGAGTTCCGCCTCGGTCTGGGGACGGTCGGCCTTCCGGGCCGATTCATACTGCTTCCACAGCGCAGCAAGTTCATGCCCGTCTTTGTCAGGGGCAGGATTGGCATTCATCATAGGAGCAAACAACAGGAATATGACGGCCGCGAGGGCTGTCCGGACATATCTTTTCATAATCAAACGTTTCTACAGGACACTCCGTTCAACAACCGTACCACAGGCGCCATCCTACCGGAACAGGGGCAAGGCCTCGGCGACGACGAAGGCGGAGCCGCCGATGAACACAAGCGGACGGAGGGGTTTGGCGTCGGAACGGCCGGAAGGCGTGCGGGCGAGCCGGAGGGCCATCTCCACTCCCTCCCGGACGGAAGCGGCGGAGAATGCGCGCACGGGCGGATCGCCGGGGACGACGGGACGGGCGGCCCGGACATAGGCCGTATAGCGCTCCAGGAGCACATCGGCCGGAAGGGCGCGGGCCGAGTCCGGGGCCACGAAAATGTAGGTGGCGTCGGGCATCAGCGGAAGGATCCCGTCCAAGTCCTTGTCGGCCATCACGCCATAGACGATGATGAGCGAAGAATAGCGGCCTTCCTCCATGCCGTGCCGGAGCTGGGCAAAACTGTACGCGAGCGCCTGGGGATTGTGGCCGATGTCAGCGATCACCGTCGGGAGCTCGGAAAGCCGCTCCCAGCGCCCCCGGAAGCCGGTGCGGCGGGCGGCGTGGGCCAGGCCGTCCACCACGGCCCCCGTGTCGGACAAGGCCCTGAAGCCCGGAATTCCCTTCAGGATGTCGATGGCCGCGAGCGCCGTGCGGAGGTTCTTCTCCTGCACGTCGGCCTGCAGGTCCATCTCCCGGAGAATCTCCTGCCGGCGTTTCCACAGGGAGGGCCGGACTTTGTCCGCATAGGTCAGCGGACAGTTCATCCAGGCCCTGGCGTCAAAAACCGGATCCGTCTCGGGGTTGCTCTCACCCACGAGGGCCGGGACGCCCGGCTTGAAAATGCCGGCCTTCTCCCCTGCAATCGCCGCCAGGGTGTCTCCCAGCAGGGCGCAGTGGTCCAGGCCGATGGTCGTCACGACCGAGATTGCCGGCACCAGCACGTTGGTCGAATCCAACCGTCCCCCGAGGCCCACCTCGATGACGGCCGCATCCACCCCCTCATCGGCAAACCACTTGAACGCCAGTCCCGTCGTAATTTCGAAGAACGACAGTTCCTGCTCCACGAAATACGGCTTCCACTGCGTCAGGAAGTCGAACACGTACTGCTTGGGGATCAGGGCATATTCGGTTTCGCGAAGCGACGCGGAGCCCTCTCCTACGGGTCCCGATACGATCCTCGCCCTTTCCCGAAAATCCAGCAGATGCGGAGAAGTATAAAGCCCGGTCCGGAGTCCGCAAGAGCCCAAAGCCGAGGCCAGCAGGGAGGAGACGGAGCCCTTGCCGTTGGTCCCGGCGACATGGACGGACTTGAAAGCCCGCTCCGGATGGCCGAGGGCGGCACAGAAGGCCTCCATGCGCTCCAGGCCCGGTTTGTAAGCCGTACCGAATCCGGCCTTCTGGACCGACGGGAAACGCACGAAAATCTCCTCCAACAACTGCCCGTAGGCTCGTTCCGAAAACTCCATTCTGGTGATTTTTTTGATTTCATCACAAATTTACCTATTTTTGGACAGAAATAAAAACGGATCCATGGCCGAAAAAGCCCCCAACCTATACGACAGCTTCATCATCGACGGCATCCAGCAGCCCCTCACCCCGGCCGGCCTGCTGGGAGAGTGCACCCTTCCCGGCGCCCTTCCCGGACAGCCTTCGGGGGGAACCGTGGCCGACGAGACGGTTGACATCGCCCCCACCCCCTTCGATTTCCGGGACGGGGAGATCGATGCTTACGCCGATGCGGTCGCCGCCCTTCCCCGTCCTCCGTTTCCCCTGCCCTTCTCCGGCCCCGTCACGAAGGCCCGCGTGGCGAAATCGCTGCTGGACGCGGTCTGGATGGGCGGTCACTTCCGGCTCGGGGACCTTACGCTGAAGGCCGACTGGCGGTGGAACCTCGGAGCCATCGGCAACGGAGCCGCCTTCTATGCCTCGGTGGAAGCCGCCGCGGAATACATCGACGCGCTGGGGCTCCGGCTGTCCGAAATCAGGACGTCCGGCGGTCCCTGCAATGTCTGTTTCAAGGCCACGACAACCGCTGAGGACGAAGCCCCCGACGAGGAGGAGAGCCTCATCCGGGAACTGCCGTTCCGCACGGCCAATCCCCGCATTTCCCGCCGCCGGCGCTGCCCGGCGACCATCCAGGGCGAAGCGTCGGACTGGCTCATCTACATCCCCCTGGACACCTGCGACTACCGGCTGGGCGGCTCCCTGCTGGCTGCCGCGACGGGGGCACGCCGGGGGACCGCCCCGGACGTCGGGGATGCGGACTATTTCATCGACGGGTACGAAGTCATCCGGGAACTGGTGGAAGACGGCATCGTCAAGGCAGGGGCCACGGTGCTCGAAGGCGGCCTGATCACGGCCCTCCGGGGCATGGCGGCCGTCCACGGGGCGGAGATCACCGTCAATGACATCTGCCGTGCCTGCGGCGGGGAACTCCAGGTCCGCGTGCTGTTCGGTGAAGTCCCGGGCGTCGTCATCCAGATCGCCGACATCGACTATGACTATGTGGACGCCGAACTTCTCCTGCAGGACATCGCCTACTTCCCGCTGGGGCATCCCGTCCCCGACTGTCCGGGCGTGTCCGTCCTTTCCGGCGGCAACAGCATCACCGGCATCCTCGAATCCCTCATGAATTCCCTGGAAGGGGAAGACTGACAATTCCTTACGAACATGGCAAAGATTTTCGTCCTCGACACCAACATCATCCTCCACGACTACCACGCCATCCGGCATTTCCAGGAAAACGACCTGGTGATTCCCATCGCCGTCATCGAGGAACTGGACAAGTTCAAGAAGGGGAACGATGCCCTTTCCTTCAACGCCCGCGCCTTCATGCGCGAGCTCAACAAACTCACGGACAAGAAGGAGTTCGGCCCGGAAGGGATCTCCCTCGGAAAACGCCTGGGGCGCCTCAAGATCGAGCCCAACCACCCTTTCACCCCGGAGTTCGCGGACCTGTTCAAGGATGACACGCAGGACCACCGGATCCTGTCCACGGCCATGTGGGTGCGGGATACCCATCCGGGGCGCTTCGTCGCCCTCGTCACCAAGGATATCAACCTGAGACTCAAGGCGAAAGCAGCCGGGATGCCCGCACAGGACTACATGACCGGCCGGGTGGAGGACGTCATCCTCTACGACCTGGAGAAGGAGGTGGTCCTCGCGGATGCCGATCCGGGAATCGTGCAGCAGCTCGCCTACGGGCAGGACAACAGCATCCCCTGGAAGAGCGTCACCGCCTCGGAACCCAAGGCCAACCAGCTGTTCAAGTTCGACCTCGGCGGAACGACGGTCTGCGGCCGTTACGACACGGACCGGGACCGGATCGTCCTCGTACGGACGAAGGAAGCCTACGGGATCCGGCCGCGGAACGACGAGCAGCGGTTCGCCATGGACGCCTGCCTGAACCCGTCGATCCCGCTGGTGTCCCTCACGGGCGGAGCCGGCACCGGAAAGACGCTCATCGCCCTGGCGGCGGCCCTGGAGCAGGAAAAGGAGTTCGACCAGATCATCCTCAGCCGGCCCACCGTCGTCCTCGGGGGACAGGAGATCGGATTCCTTCCCGGGGACCAGAAGAGCAAAATGAGCCCATACCTGCAGCCGCTCATGGACAACCTGGACGTGATCAGGCGCTGCTTCAAGCCCGGGTCCAGGCAAGCCCTCAGGATCGAGTCGATGCTCAAGGATGAGAAACTCTTCATCTCTCCCCTCGCCTACATCCGCGGCCGGTCCCTCGGGAAGGTGTATTTCATCGTGGACGAGGCGCAGAACCTCACCCCGCACGAAGTCAAAACCATCATCACCCGCGCCGGCGAAGGCACGAAGATGGTGTTCACCGGCGATATTTTCCAGATCGACCAGCCCTATCTGGACCAGTGGTCCAACGGTCTCACCCACCTCGGGGAAAAGATGAACGGACAGCGCCTGTTCCAGCATGTCTTCCTTCGGAAGGGCGAACGCTCGGAGCTCTCGGAGATTGCCGCGAAACTTTTGTAAGGACCGCCTGCACATTTTTTCGTTTTTCCGCAGATTTTATTGTAAATTTGCGGACTTGTCGTGCAACGAATTTAAAATTAATCATAAACTAATCCAAGACGTACAATGAAAGAAATCAAGAAAAGGGTCTATCGTTTCGGTGGCAAGACCGCTGAGGGCGATGGAAAGATGCGCGAGCTGCTGGGCGGCAAGGGTGCGAATCTCGCCGAAATGAACCTCCTCGGCATGCCGGTCCCCGCCGGCTTCACGATCACGACGGAATGCTGCACCGAGTACTACCGTCTCGGTGGCGGATATACCCCGGAACTCAAGGCGGAAGTCGCTGCCGCCCTCGAGGCCACGGAAAAGATCATGGGCAAGAAGTTCGGCGACGCCAAGGACCCGCTCCTGGTGAGCTGCCGCTCCGGCGCCCGTTCATCCATGCCGGGCATGATGGACACGATCCTCAACATCGGCCTTTGCTCCAAGACCATCCCGGGCCTGATCGAGAAGACCCAGAACCCCCGTTTCGTCTATGACGCCTACCGCCGTCTCATCATGATGTACTCCGACGTCGTCATGGAGAAGGCCGAGGGCATCGAGCCGGAGGACGGCATGGGCATCCGCCAGCAGTTGGACCGCATGATGCAGGATGTCAAGGACGCGAAGGGTTACAAGAGCGATACCGAGCTCACCGCCGAAGAACTGAAGGACCTC
>Ga0247611_10005291_pt1 | contig 17202 bp, 12 predicted proteins | sample 177DNAGHGhighgp2_FD_192422 | JGI IMG/M metagenome (GOLD analysis project Ga0247611, IMG submission 192422) | Sheep rumen microbial communities from Palmerston North, Manawatu-Wanganui, New Zealand - 1770 DNA GHGhigh gp2 | ecosystem: Host-associated > Mammals > Digestive system > Stomach > Rumen... | reverse complement strand
GCCTCTTGTTTAGCCTCTTCACGCAGTTCCTTGGCGCGTTTTGCGTCTTGACGCGTACGTACCGTTACTTCGATCAGTTCTTTGATTGCCTTGCAAGCAATCGTGTTGTTTTTCTTTGCCATAATAACAAATAGTTTTTAGTTAATGTTCAGGTGCGCCAATAAGAGAATCGCACCAGACTTCTTAGCCTGAGGCACGATTACTTCAGTTTGAAATCCGGTGCAAAGGTACGGCTATTGCAGATAACCGTGCAGGTGATTGCCGCCAAGCGCGGCAATAGTCCGTTCTTTAAGGGTTTTTCGAGATTTCGATGTCGTATTTCTCGCAGATATAACGGACGGCGACCGGCGGGAGGAGGTGCTGGGTGGGAGAAACTCCCATAGCCTCCAAAGCGTCGCGGTCGGATATAAGCCATCGCCGGAAGGTGTCGGTAGAGACACCGGCGGCGGATGCGAGTTCGTATTTATACATTGCTTTGTATGTCATAATCGTTGCTTGTTTTCTATTGTCGGCAACTAGCCGACGTAATACAAAGAAGAAATTTTAAGACAAGCAACGGAGGTGGTCTAGGTTTAGAGTATAGACATAAAAAAAGAGACGGGGCACGATGAACGTGCTCCGCCTGCTTATGTAGTGGATATGATACTCCTTATTTGAGTTCTACGCCGAGTGCGTTGTAGATTTTGTCACCTTTGAGGATGTAGAGTTGACCGTCCTTCATTACCTTAACGGTTTTAGCAGAGGCATCGACATTATCAACAGCTTGATGCGGTCCGAAATCGCCAACAAGCACAATGTCGGTTACGTTGAAGGGATTACCTGCCTCTTTGTTGAACTGGATCATCCAGTGACCGGCATTCGCCAGACGGTTACGGAGGTCATCAGTCAGCGGGAGTTCCATGTAGCCCTCACCTGCGGTCATAGCTGTTTGGTCTGCAATCTGGCCTTCAGCATCCCAGTTCTCCTTGATGTTGATCACAAAGTCCGAGCGGTTAGCCTCCGAATAGATGCGGAGAGCAGTTGCTTTTGAGAAATCTACACCTGCATAGCCGTTGTAGTAGAGTTCGAGCGTGTTCCAATCGTCCGCCCAGAAGAAACCGGTCCATACGGTGTATCCGTCTTTCAGTTCTGCTTTACCATCCTCCAGAGCTACGTTCGTGCAGTTGAAGTTAGCGCCGATGATTTCGAGTCCATAGGCTTTGAGACTGTCCACCGCAGCGGGTGTGAGGAATTGCTCGAAAGCGCCGTCGCCGCTGATCCAAGCTGCCTCGCGCGAACCTGCGAGGTGATCGAAGTTAGCGTTCATTACTTTGAACTCGATACCGTCGGATGCTCCGTTGAATGAAACGACGATTTTCTGTCCAGGCTGAGCAGCTGTGAACTGATCTGCTGCAATCTGAACACCTCCGTCAGACCACGATACGTGTTTAGTGCCCGTCCAAATGTCGGTAGCATTAACACTCATTACCAGCGCTGCGAAGAGCGCAACAAGAGAAATCTTTTTCATAATTTTAAAAAATTTTAAAATTCTGGAGTTTCGGCTTCACCGAGTTCTTATTTCACGTTGTTCAAACGATCTATAAGTTGGCGTAAGCCAGCTTACACTCGGCTAGCACGAAACTTCATAAATTAGGTTAATAATTAATATTGGGTTAATTGGATATCTTTGACGGTCAGTGCGCCTTCGTAGCAGTTGACGGACCAGCAGTTGCGCTGGATGCCATAGATACGCTGGGTATAAGTGAGCACGTCGTTGATATACATTACAAGCACGGAGTTGTCGGTATAGATGTTGATATTATACGTTCTGTCCGCAGGAATCGGGAAAGGATAGCTGCCGCCACCTTTGAGTTCCCATTTGCCCTGCTCCTCTTCGAAACGGATATAGTTATTATTGCCGTCGGGGCAGACCATGATGCTGTAGTATTTCTCGTAGGTCTTGTCACCATCCTTGCGGTCGCCGCGAACGAAGGAGATACCGAATCGGTCCGCTTTGTCGGAGGTGGTAACGGTCATGGATATATGGTTGTGGTAGCCGAGGGTGTTGAACATGACGGAACTATAAGCCTTCATGGAGTAAACATCGTCCGTAATGGTGAGATTACCCTCTTCTTCCCCCCATTTCTTCACGGGTTTGAGGGTAGCCGTTTGGTTGTATTTGGTACGGATAGCAGGCACCTCCGCCGTATAGAGCGTACCGTCCTCGCGCTGCATCAGGCGATGCACGACCATGGTACCTCCCCACTTAGGCTCGGCATCCGGACTGATATCTGTATTGTCCTTACCGCGACGCTCGGGACACCACCCCCATATATAGCGGTCGGTACCGTCGGAGGCAGTATTTCCGGCATAGAAAGCACGACCGTCCAATGCGCCCTCTTTGCTGTCCGGCCAATGCGGAGCAGTAGCGGATTTGAGTTCGCTGATCGTACGTCCTTTAAGATAGTGCACACGGCGCTCAAAGGCACTCATATCGCTATAGGTCAGATACCACCAATCGCCCATTTTGAAGACGTTCGGGCATTCGAGGAAACGATCCCAAACCATCTTGGCGAAGACACCTTTGTGTTCCCAGGTCTGCAGGTCGGTAGAGAAGAACTCTGCGAAGCAACCGTCTTTGTCTTCGGCACGCGAACCCGCAGGCATCGGTTTGGTAGCGACAATCATGTGATAGCCGTCTTCCATTTTCCAAATAAACGGATCGCGGAAATTGAGCGTGCTATAGCCGTAGTCCCCTCCGCGCAGACGGAAGAGCTGATCCTTGGTCCAGGTCTTAAAGTCCGGAGAAGTGGCACGCATAACGACTTGGCGGTCTTCGTCAGCAGCGGGTTTGTAACGCTCACCCGTGTAGTAGATATAGTACAGTTTCTGCGCTTCGTCATAGACGATGCATCCGGTACCGAGGGCTGCATCCTGCTCTCCGGCGCGACCGGTAGGCAGCACTTCACCCATCGAGGTATAGGTAGCGCAATCGGTAGTACGGATGCCCCACAAGGGGTGGAAGGTCTCCTCCATATTTTGCTCGAAGTTATGAAGATAAAGGATCTTGTAATCCTTCGCTACCGGGTCATAAAAGGGCAGCGGGTCGCCTACAGAACCTGCCGAAGGTTTGTAGTAGGTGTTACTGCTCACTTCATCGGAGGAATTGAAGTATGCGGTTGTATTCTCCCAATCTTTCTGCTCGGGCTCAAACTGCTTCTCGCAAGAAGCGAGGAGTAAAGAACAAAGGACAAAGAGCAAAGACATATTAAATAACTTTCTCATAGGTTTATTGCTTTAGATAGTTAAACGCATTTTCGGTTATCTTAGCGATATTCTCGTGATAGTACGAGGTGTACTCGCTGGGATCTGCAACAGTGTACCAGTCGTAGCAGCCGGATCCGATACAGATGATGGTTCCGTGTTCAGCAGTCTTGCGGAACTCCCATGCCACAACTGCGTCCGCGCCGCCGGCGATATCATAAGCGCCGGTCTTCTCGTGGAAGACGTCGCGATCCGCATATCCGCCCCAGTCAGAACCGATATGGTACTGCGCGGTAGAGTTGGTGATCTTGTACCCTTCGTCACAAGTATAGACGTGATCCAGCGCTGAGGGGTTCATGGTCAGGTTCTGCCAGAGGGCATGGTCTGTATGACCGGTGATAGCGAACTCCCACGGACTGCCTACGCGCTCTGCATCGGACTCCTTACCGCCCCAGGCATTATTCGGGAAGCACTCGGCTTCGCCTAAATAGTAGGGCAGGTTCACCGCATAACGGGTCAGCAGGAACGATCCACCGGCATGGTAGAAATCTTTGAGTTTGTCGAGCACGGTATAATCGACTGCTTCGGGAGCGTTAGCCTCGAAAGCGCCCTTGCCTTCCAGACCTCCGTCCTTATGGAAATGCCACCAGATTACCTTACAATCCGTCATCACCACCCTTCCGGCAGCCAGATCAGCGAAGGAAGCATAGTCGGAGTTCTCCACATTAGCAAGCATCCAATTGACTGCCTCCTGCTCCTCGGGGTTAAGTTGCGCAGCCGTCTGAGCCAGACCGAGATAGAGCACAACAGGGTTGCCCTTTTCCTTAACGGTTACCTTATACGTAGTAGAAGCGGTGTTGTACGTCACGGTAAAGTCCACCGGATTGGTGAAGTCACAAGGCAGACCGGAGCGCGGCGATACGGTTGCGCCATCGGTAGTCTTGATATTCGGGATCATGGTCTTGATATCCGTTCCAATAGGTACAGAGACGGTGATGGTATGAGCCACCTGGTCGATGATACCGATATAGAGCTCGTTGAGCGTGAAAGAGAGGATACGCGCCTCATCGTGCTTTACTCGCACTTTATAATCCTGATATACATTACCGTTCTCCACATGAATGACGATCGGCGATGTCATATTGACTTTTGCGCCTTGCGCCGGTGTTGCGGTTGCTCCGGCAGAGAGTTTGAGGGTCGTGATGGTCATGAGGTGATCATCGTGTACCTCGGGTACGCCTACTACCACTGTGCGGGCAGCGTGATCCACCACACCCGGATAGATCTCATCCAGTACCAGTGAATCAATGCGGCAGTCGCCTTCTACGTTGAATTGGCTGTCGTTTTTGTTGCAACTTGCGAATAATCCGAGTATTCCGAATAATCCGAGTATTCCGATAAATTTATACATTTTCATATTACCATCCTCCTATGTTTTGTTTATAATGTCCATTGGAAGCCGCGATCTGCTCAAATGGGATAGGCAGATACTCGTTTTTGTTGGCGGTGAAAGAAGCAGAGGTATAGATACGGCAGTCGTTTGCTTCCTCTACGTAATACTTGTTGATCACCTGAGCCGCTTCGCCCCAACGTACGAGGTCGAAGAATCGCTCGCTCTCCATCGCAAGCTCCAGACGACGCTCCATTTTGACTTTGGCAAGTGCGTTCGAATAGTTGGTATAGGGTTTGACGCGGATCTTGGCTCCGTAGTTGGTGTCATACCCGGCGAGCATGCCCAAGCTGCGCGATGCACGGTTGCGGAGCTGGTTAACCAGTTCGATGGCCTCTTGGTCGCGTCCCAGTTGAGCCATGGCCTCAGCACGCATGAGCAGCACGTCGGCATAGCGAACCACGATACGGTTCATCGGCGTACCGAACCACAGGGCGGAACGGATGAGGTAACCGCTTTCGGGATCGACATTGTGCTTGAGGGTAACGTGATAACCATACAGACCATTGGAACGACTCCAGTTATGCGTACGGCTCATGATGAGGTTCGGGTTGAACTCATACGGGAAACCGGCTATACCTACCGTCAGCCAGAGACGGGGATCGGCATTGTCGGTAGAAGCATCGAAATCCTTGTCGTTGAACGTGTCGATGAAGGGCAGCCCTTCGGCGTTTGTACGGAAAGCGTTTACGAGGTTCTGACTCGGCTTGTAGAAATCACAACCGCCATCCGTCACGCCTTCGATACCCGGTACCATCAAGCCGTAAGACCAGTTACAGTTACCCAAGTTCGTACCGTCGTTGGTCGAGTATTGCATCGCCCAAAGACTCTCCTTGCCGTTCTCATATTGTGGCTCCGGACGGAAGTTATTATGGAAATCATCCTCCAAGCCATAACCGCCGGCGGTATAGATACCCTCCTCGGTATATTGAAGCACTTTTTCCAGATCGTCACGGTTGATCTCGGTTACCTGATGGCTATTCGGATCATCCTGGTGATAGGCTTTGTATAGATAGACCTTAGCCAACAGACCGGCAGCAGAACCTTGCGTTGCACGACCTTTCTCTGCTTGAGTCGGCGGCAGGACGCTGTAAGCAAACTCCAAATCATCGGCAATGAGTTGCCAGCCTTCATCGTTGGTGTACTCGGTGTTGGACAGTTGCGAATATTCCTCTTGGGTCATATTGGATTTGATGACGAATGGGATGTTCTTGTACAGACGTTTTAAGAGGAAATGTGCGTACGCACGCAAGAAGCGCATCTCGCCCAGACGTTGCTGTTTGAGTTTGTAGCTGTCATCCATGGCGTTAAGCGCGTTGATAGCCGCATTGACACGTCCGAGGCAGTTATAAAGACGTACCCACATGTCGTTGATATTCCAGTTAGTGGTCTTGATACCTTGCGAAATCTCCAATTGATGGAATACATCACCATCGTTCTCACTGATACCGCCTTTGTAGGCATCATCCGAACGCACGTCGAAGTTCCACATCGAGAATGATGAGTTGATATCCTCCGCGGAAATGAATATCGCGTAGGCAGAGATGCAGATATTATCAATATACTGCGGGTCGTTCACTTGCTCTCCGCTCAAGGTACCTTGCGGGATATCCTGATTGAGGAAGTTGTCACAAGCGCAGAACGCCAAAGCTGTCAAAACTATAATAAGATACTTTTTCATAATTCTGTTCCTTTCGCATTAGAAGGTTACTTTTGTTCCGAGGGTTACGGTCAGCGGAATAGGATAGCCGAAAGTGGGGTTCTCGGGGTCTACTCCGGTGAACGAAGCGGAATGGATCGTGAAGACGTTCGACGCGGACAAATACCAGCGCCAGTTCTGCATCTTCATCTTATCGCATGCTTTCTTGGGGAGGTTGTAACCTAACTGGATGTTACGCAGTTTAAGGAACGAGCCGTCCTCTACGAAATAGGTGCTGACGCGTGTCTCACTATTGTTATTATTGGTCGAGAGCGCAGGAATATCGCTATTGGGGTTGGAAAGACTCCATGCATCCAACACGCGCGTACCTTTGTTGAGGTTAGCTACGTTGACACCGCTCCAAAGGTCGGTTTGTTCCTTGTAGTCTTTAGTGATGACCTGAACACCGCCAACACCTTGGAAGAAGATGGTGAGGTCAAAACCTTTGTACTCGAAATAGAAGTTCGCGCCGAAGGAGATAGCAGGAACCGGAGAATAGATCCAGTCTTGGTCGGCTTCGGTGATGACACCATCGCCGTTGATATCGCGATAGCGGATACGACCGAGACCTGCACCCTCCTGGATAGCGTGGTTGTCTATATCTTCTTGCGACTTAAAGATACCGTCGGCAATGTAACCTACTTGCGAACCGATAGCGTGTCCGATAACGGACTTGACACCATTACCACCGAACGTTCCTTTCGAAGCTACCGTACCCGGCAGGTCGATCACTGTGTTGGTATAATGCGAGAGGTTAGCTGCGATATCGTACTTGAAGCCAGTCTTGGTCTGGTTACGATACCCGAGGCTCAGCTCGACACCCATGTTATCTACCACACCGGCGTTCACCCATTGCGAAGCACCTTCTCCCATGACACCGATACCGTCCATGAGAACGAGGATGTCCGTTGTGTGTTTGTAGAACCAGTCGAGCGAACCATAGAAAGTCTGTTTGAAGAAGGAGAAGTCCAGACCGGCATTGGTTTGGCTGGTGGTCTCCCACTTGATATCATCGTTGCCGATCTGAATACGGCGGAAACCGGAAGGCAGGATACCACCACCGTTCGAACCGGTAATATCATAAGACGTTCCGTAACTCTGACCACCGCTTTCAGTGACTCCGTAGTTGGATTCGTAGAGCGTATAACGCGCGGTAGAAGAGATGTCCTGGTTACCGGTCTGTCCCCACGATGCACGGATCTTGAGGTCATCCATCCAAGAAGAAGCACCACTCATGAATTTCTCCTGGCTGATACGCCAACCGGCAGATACGGACGGGAAGAACGCGAAACGGTTGTTCTTACCGAAGCGGCTCGAGCCGTCATAACGGGCGGTGAAAGAAATCAGATAGCGGTTATCGTAGGTGTAGTTGGCCTTGCCGAAGAACGAGATAAGCGAGAAACTACCGGCGCCGCCGTACGACTGTGCTTTACCTGTTCCGGCAGAAGGCCACATATAAGTCGGGTTGAGCACGATGAAGTCCTCTTTGTAAGCTGAGAACCATTCGTCGGACTGGTGGTTCAACTCCGTACCGAGCAAGAAGTCTGCACGGTGTTTGCCTATCTCCAAGTCATAGGTAGCAACGGCATTCCACATCCACTTGGTCCAATGCTCTTGCTTGGCTTCTACGGCGTTCTTGTCGTTAGCTACAACACCTTCGTTGATGGGATAGGTGAAGAAACGCTGCCTTTTCTGCGCATAGTCAATACCTGCTGTGGTGCGTATATGCAATCCCTTGATGGGATTAACATCGATGAACACATTTCCGAACATACGCCAATAAGTATAGCGGTTGTCTTTGTTACGCGTCAAGATAGACAGGGGGTTCTCACGTTGCGGGAAACCGCTGGACGAAGGAGCTTGCGCCAAATCGCCGTTGGTGTTGTAAACCGGCAACAAGGGGTTATATTGAAGCACACTGTTGATGAATCCGCCCGGAGCACCAACTTCGGATGTACGGCTGAATGTGAAGTTTTCTCCGATGGTCACTTTGTCATTGAGCAGTTTGTAATCGCTATTGATACGTCCGGAGAGGCGGTCAAAGTCGGTATACTTGATGATACCGTCGTTGCGATAATAACCAAGAGAGAAGAAACTGCTTCCTTTCTGGCTACCATGCGAGACGGATACGTTGTAGTTCTGGATGACACCCGGGCGGGTGGTTTCGGCAAACCAGTCGGTATTGCTGACGGGCACCGTGCCGGCATCGTCCAGATACTTGTTGAGCATGATGTTATGCAGCACGGGGTTTCCCTGTGCATCATACCCCCAGTCGAAGCGATAGCCAAGCACGTTGGTGTTCGGGTCGGCCATACCATCGTTGATATAGGCTTGCCAGAGGGCGCGACCGTACTCTTCGGAATTGAGCACCTTCATGCGGTTAACATACGACTGTACAGCTACCGAAGCATCCAGCGATACGCTAAGTTTGCCTTCTTTTCCGCGCTTGGTGGTGATGATGATGACACCGTTAGCAGCGCGCGAACCGTAGATGGAGGCAGAAGCTGCATCCTTGAGGATCTGCATCGACTCGATATCGTTCGGGTTCAGTTCGTGCATTCCGGATTTGGTAGGCACACCGTCGATGATGTAAAGCGGGTCATTGTCATTGAGCGTACCGACACCACGGATACGAACAGTGGCCGCACCGGAGGGGTTACCATCGGCAGCGATGTTCAATCCCGGCACTTTGCCTTGGAGTGCTTTCATCGGGTTGTTCTCTTGTTGTTTCTCAAGATCAGCCGCGCTAACGGCGCTGACAGCACCGGTGAGGTCGGCTTTACGCTGCGTCGTATAACCGGTGACGATGACCTCTTCCAATAACTCACTGTCTTCAGCCAACAGCACGTTTAAGTTTTCGCCGGCAGCAATCGCTTGCGTAGCATAACCCACGTAGCTGATCTCCAGCGTAGCACCTTCGGCTACCTCCAGGGTGAAGTTACCGTCAAAATCGGTAATCGTACCATTGGTAGTGCCTTTTTCCAAAACACTGGCTCCGATGATCGGTTCGCCGGTTGCCTTGTCGATAACAACACCCGATACAGGGCGTGCCATGAGTGGCAGGGCGAAGAGCAACATCAGTAGCCATGTGAAAATTGTTTTTCTCATGATTGTTTGTTATTTAGGATTATTTTAAGTTTTCGGGGAGCACCGGCATCGCACCGTTTTGTGTGCAGACGAATGCCGAAACGGCCACCGCTTTCTCGTGCGCTTGGCGAATGGATTTGCCGAGAAGGATTTGTGCGACGAAGGTAGCGGTGAACGAGTCGCCTGCACCTACGGTGTCAGCCACTTTGACCTTCGGGGTAGCTACATAACTCTCTTCGGTGTCCGTGAAGACATACGAACCGATGGCTCCGCAAGTAAGGATGAGCATCTTGAGGTCATATTTGGCAATGAGGTCGCGGCATACGAGACGGGTTTTTGCAGGATCTTCGGCGATGAGTTTACCGGGAACGGACGGTACGCCGAGCAGCATAGTAGCGACTACGTCGAGTTCCTCATCGTTGATCTTGAGCACGTTGGCGCGATTGAGGGATTCCGCGATGATTTCTGCTGTGAACCAGTTCTGACGGAGATTGATGTCGAACACCCGCAGGGCATCTTTAGGAGCTTCATCCAAAAAAGCATGAATGGTCTCGCGACTAGTTTGGGAACGTTGAGCGAGCGAACCGAAGCAGATAGCCTGCGCATGACGTGCCACATAGAGCATGTCTTCCGTGAGAGGAATGTTATCCCATGCTACACCGAGACAGATGTCGTACTGCGGGATGCCTTTCTCGTCCAGCGTCACTTTGACGGTGCCGGTCGGTTGTTCAACGACGGGAAGGATATGATCCAAACCGACTTTCTCGAAGGTCTCTACAATCTCTTCACCTAACTCATCGTCACCGATAGCGGAGATAGCCCAACCGTTGAGACCGAACTGGGAAACATGATAGGCAAAGTTAGCGGGAGCACCGCCGAGTTTGCGTCCTTCCGGCAGGCAGTCGAATAATGCCTCACCTATTCCTACTACGTACTTTTCCATATTATTTCTTGATTTTAAGGGTGTAACATGTGAGATAGATAGCTCCGATAGCCATCACGAGGACTGCACCGATGGTACCAACTGCTTGGGAAGCAAAACCCATGAAGAGCGGGAAGATCGTGCCGCCGAAAAGACCCATGATCATCAGACCGGACACTTCGTTCTGCTTTTCCGGCTCGGCTTTGAGTGCTTCTGCAAAGACGATGGAGAAGATATTGGAGTTTCCAAAGCCAACGAGCGCGATACCAGTATAGAGTACTGCCTGACTCTGACCGATACCCATCAGTACCATTGCTGCTACGATCATCAGTGCGCTGATGGCGAAGAATATCTTCGAAGGCACGTAACGGAGGATGAACGAACCGCTGAAACAACCGATGGTACGGAAGATGAAGTAGAGCGAGGTAGCGAACGCTGCCTGATGCAGCGACCAACCGAGACGCTCCATCAGCAGTTTGGGAGCGGTGGTGTTGGTTCCTACGTCAATACCTACGTGACACATGATGCCGAGGAAGCAGAGCAATACGAACGGATGACCGAGCAGTTTGAAGCAATCTACAAACGAGGAGGCCTTGCCGGTCAAGGGTTGCTCTTCAATCTTCGTCATATAGAGGAAGATAGTCGCCAACACACCGATGATGCCGTAGATCACGAAGATGATTCTCCAGTCCAAGCCGAACGACGGAATAGCCGCTACGGCTCCCCAGGTCATAATGATCGGCGCCATGAAAGAGGCGATGGCTTTAACGAACTGACCAAAGGTCAGGGTCGCTGCGAGTTTGTCACCGCTGATGAGGTTCGTTACGAGCGGGTTGAGACTGGTCTGCATGATGGCGTTACCGATACCGAGCAGCGAGAAAGCAATCAGCATAAGGTAATATCCGTTACCGAAGAGCGGCAGAACCAAAGAGAGCAGCGTTACGCCTAACGAAACGAGGACGGTGTTCTTACGACCGATACGGTTCATCAGCGCCGAGGTCGGCACGGAGAAGATCAGGAACCAGAAGAAGACCAGACTCGGGATGAAGTAGGTCTGAGACTCGGTCAAACCAAGGTCAGCTTGTACATGGTTCGATGCTGCACCGACGAGGTCCACAAAACCCATCGTAAAGAAGGTCAGCATCACCGGCAGAAATGCCCAAAAGGAAGTTTTCTTTTCCATATTATTAAAGTATTCTGTATTCAGATTTCAGTTATCAGATATTTACGTCGTAGATGGTCGCCTTGCCGCCTTGTACGTTGATGTGGTTGTAAGGCTTGGTCGGGAAGACGAGGTTGGTCATCGCCCAATAACCATTGGCATCGAAAGCTTCGATGGAGCAGTGGTCGATAAAGAGGATGACTTTATAGGTGTCTTGTTTGACGAAGAGCGGTGTGGTAGTAGCGCCGGTGAAATCGGCAGAGAACGAGCAGTCGCCGGACTCGGTGCGATCCATCGTAAAGGTATGTTTATAGACGTTGAGGGTCATAATCACATTTTCACCTTTGTCATTGGAGAGGGTGATGACTCCGGTCTCCTTGCTGCTCATCTCCAATTCGACGATAGCTATATCACCGAGTTTCTTTGTCGGTTGTCCTTTGATGGCTATTGATTCCGGAGAAGGCACAACGCGTACGCGGTACTCGCCTGCGTCATCTGTATATAAAGATAGTTCGCGTGCGATGGTGTTCTGCGAACGGAAAGCGACGGTTGGAACATTGTTCGCGTACTGCCAGTTAGACATCCAACCGATAGCGACCACGCGATTATCCGGGGCATTGTGCCAGGTCACTGTTGCATAATGGTCTTTACCATAGTCGAGCCACTTGGTTTCGGAAGGATCGTCGATACAGGTAAAGGTCTTGCCATTCCAGTTGCCTACAAAATACTGGGTAGCGGAACCACCGAACGGTCCACCCGGGTTGATATTGAGCAACAATACCCATTTGTCTCCTAATTGTACGAGATCCGGGCATTCCCATACACCTCCGTGTTCGCCGTAGTTGGCGCCGAATGAACTCTCATAGTTCCATTCGCGCAGGTTGGCGGACGAATAGAAACGTACTTCTCGTTGGCACGCGAGGATCATCATCCAGCGATTGGTTTGCTCATCCCAGAACACTTTCGGATCGCGGAAATCAGCGATATCACCCATAAGAACAGGGTTTGCTTCATATTTGGTGAAAGTCATACCTCCATCCAGACTATAGGCGATAGACTGATGTTGACCGCAGATCTCCGATTGGGTATAGATAGCCACAATTGCGTTTTCGCCAAAACCGGCGGTGTTATTGCGGTCAATAACAATCGAACCGGAGAAGATGGTGCCTAAGGAGTCCGGGGCCAAAGCTATCGGGTGTTGTTCCCAATGAATAAGGTCCGCGGACGTTGCATGCGCCCAATGCATAGGTCCCCATGTAGTACCGAAAGGATTATGCTGGTAATAGAGATGCCAGAGTTGCGTTGCATCGTCATAGAACATACCGTTCGGGTCATTCATCCAGTTCTGTGCCGGAGAATGATGATACACGGAACGGAACGGTTCATCAGTAGGATGATGAGCAGGTTGATTCACACATGCTGTCATGGATATGAGCAAAATTGTGAGGATGAAAAGTACTGAATTTTTCATGGTATTATTCGTTGTTTTGATTTTAGACGCTGCAAAAGTACTGCTATTTGCGTACATGTACAAAAAAATATGTTGCAAAATATGCCACGTTTGTTTCACTGCAACAAATTGCACATATTTTGCAACATTTCTAGTATGGATAATTCATTTTTAGCGAGAGCTTGGAAGATGTCCAAAGTACTCTTTATAGCATTTAGTGAAATAGCCCGGACTGGAGAAACAGAGTTCCATCGACACCTGTTGGACGGTCATATCGGTGGTTCGCAAGAGTTCGTCTGCGCGTATCAACCGCCGTTCACGGATATAGTCTAACGGGCCCTTTCCCGTGATTGTTTTGACGCGACGGAAGATCTGCGTGCGGCTCAATGCCAACTCGCTTCCTAAGAATTCCACATTTAAGTCAGGATCGGTTAAGTGGTCTTCTACAATCTGTTTCATCCGCTCTCCAAACGCCACATCGCGACGACTGAGTTGGATAGCCTCTTGTACTTCTTCCAATTGAGGTATGATCTCGCGTTTGATTTCTTTCTTGAGCGAACGTTGGGAGTATATCAGGAATGACAGCACTATTATAAATAGGATGCATACGAGCACAACGCTGATGATTATCACCAGCCGTCCGCTTTGTATCTGCTGCCAGCGAGACTCGGATTGAAGTTGCACGATATGCAAAGTTTCCAAATCGTGCAGGCGGGCCTGGTACTGCACCAACATAGGATTGGCGATTTCGGCATTGATCAACATAGTTTCCAAAATAGTATCGCGTACATAAGGTTCGTGTGCCAAGATATGCGCTGCCGTCTCGATAATCATGTCGCCCCGTGAGGAATAGGTGGCGGTGCACTCAATCGTGCCGTCCGCAATCGCCTGCAATCCAAGCATGATACCATCCACGCCCATGATACGCACACTTCCCTTTCCATATCCTTTACTATCGCGCACGGCTTCAGCGGCACCAATAGCCATCAGGTCGTTATGCGCCACGATAGCCTCTACGTGCTTGTGGGTGCGTAAATACTCTAGAACTACTTGATAGGCATCCTCTTTATACCACGAACCCATAACAGACTCTATCTGGGGTTGCACTCGGTCAGTAAGTGAAAGTGTTTCTAGCATACCTTGATGGCGAAGGGTTGCGGGTGTTGAACCGGGAAGGCCGGCAACTTCTAACACATGAATTGGATGTTTCTCATTGGCTTGAACGGAGATGAGCCAGTCTGCCATCAGTTGACCCACACGGTAGTTATCACCTCCAATGAAAGCCGTCCACTCATCACCTGTGACACGCCGGTCGGCTACAATAACAGGAATACCTGCACGATACGCACGAGTAACGGCAGGTTTGACCTCTTCGGCCACATTCGGACTAACGATGAGCAAATCGACACTCTCAGCAATAAAACTGTCGATCTGCGCACATTGCAATTCATTACTGCCGTACGCGATACGATGCGAGAGAGTCATTTCGGGATGCAACAGTAATTCTCGCTCCATCTCTTCGTTCATCTTCTGCCGCCATGCATCGTCCAAACACTGGCTCACACCAATACGATACTGCTCCTGACGCGTACTACAACCCGTCAGAATCAACAACAAAACAAGAGTACTGATAATTATGTTTCTCATGGTGCAACATTTTTGACGCTGCAAAGGTACAACATTTTTTTGATATATGCAAGTGTTTGGGCAAAAAAAAAGAGACCCGAAGGTCTCTCTTTTCTATAATCCACTCTACTCTTAAGGAGCCACACGGTTGATGTCCCTAGGGAACATGGAGCATTCTTTGACGTTGGCGATGCCAAGGAAGCAGGCGGTGATGCGCTCGAGGCCGATGGCGAAGCCGCCGTGAGGGGGCATACCGTTGCGGAAGGTGTCGAGATAGAAATGGAACGCGTCGGGGTTCATGCCACGGCGGAGCATCTTCTCGCGATAGTCCGCCTCTTTATGCATACGCTGTCCGCCGGAGGTGATCTCGAGGCCTCTCATGAGGAGGTCGAAGGAGAGTGTCAACGACGGGTCCTCGGGGTCGTCCATCGCATAGAAAGCACGGTGCTCTGACGGGAAATGGGTCACGAACACGAAGTCCGAACCGTATTTCTCGAAGGCGTACTTGCAGATCGCACGTTCCTCTTCCGGTGCAAGGTCATCTTCACCACGGTGGTCTGCTTCGCAGAGGTGGTTCTCAAAGAGGATCTCATGCACTTCGCTCAGTTTCCATGCGGGCACCTGCTCAGGGAGCACCGGATTAACGGCATTGAGGAGCTGGAGTTCGTGGGCGCAATCGCGTTCAACGACAGCGATGATATGGCGGAGCAAAGCAGCCTCGAGGGTCATGACATCTTCCTGACCTTTGATGAAGCCCATCTCCACATCGAGGGAGATGTACTCATTGAGGTGGCGGGAGGTAGCATGTTTCTCTGCGCGGTAAGCGGGCGCGATCTCGAAGACGCGCTCATAGACGCCGACGCCGATCTGTTTGTAGAACTGCGGGGACTGCGCGAGGTATACCTGCTTGCCAAAATAATCCATCTTGAAGACATTAGCGCCGCCTTCTGCTCCTTCGGAGACGATCTTCGGAGTGAAGATCTGGGTGAAACCATTAGCCGCGAGGAACTCACCGAAAGCACGTGCGATGGTCGATTGCACCTTGAGGATCGCCATGTCGCGCGGGTTGCGGAGGGTGACCTGACGGTTGTCGAACTTATAGCGCAGGAGTGTCTCTTCGTCGCCGAACTTCAGGGCGTTCATGTCCACTACCTCGGCGGTTGTCGGGCGGGAGAGGACGCGGACCTCGGAGACAGCGATCTCAATGGTGTTGTAGAAGGCTGCCGGGTCTTTGATCTTCGCCTCGTTGACCGTACCGGTGAGGGTGATCGCCATCTCGCGGCACAAGTCGTTCATCGCGATGGCGTTGCCATTCTCGTCGAAGAACTTCGAGGTCTCGTTGGAGACAACGGCCTGCAAGAGTCCGCGGGATTTACGGAGAACGATGAAGCCGCCCCACTTGGTGACGCGGACGTTATGGATCATGCCGGAAACGGAAACAGATTCGCCAACCTTGCAGTTGGCGAGATCTGTAACGTTTTGTTTATGGGAATTGACGTCTAAAAACATAGTTTTTTTCGTTATCCCGGAATCCCGGTATCTCGGAATCCCGAAGGGGTCAATTTACTCAGCTGCGGGTGCTTCTGCTGCGGGAGCCTCGGCTTCGGCTACGGCAGCTACTTCCTCTTTAACGGCTTTTTTGCCGGCACGGCGGGTAGCTTTCTTAGCAGCTTTCTTGGTCTCCTTGAGCATGTTCTCATTGTAGTCAACGAGCTCGATGATAGCCATCTCAGCAGCATCGCCCAGACGGAAGCCTGTGCGGAGGATACGGGTGTAACCACCGGGGCGGTTAGCGATCTTCTCGCCTACATTCTGGAAGAGTTCGGTAACGACCTCTTTCTGCTTGAGGAGGGAGAAAGCCAAACGACGGTTGTTCATGTTATCCTCTTTGGCACGGGTGAGGATCGGCTCCACGAAGATACGGAGCGCTTTAGCCTTAGCGAGGGTCGTGCTGATACGCTTGTGCATGATCAGCGAGCAAGCCATGTTGGACAACATCGCAGCGCGATGGTTGGCCTTGCGGCTAAGGTGATTAAATTTTTTATTGTGTCGCATAAAAAATTAATTTATGATTTCAAATTTATGATTTATGATTTAATTAATCTAACGCACGATAGCGCGAGATGTCCATACCGAAGGCGAGGCCGTTGCGCTCGAGGAGTTCGTCGAGTTCGGTGAGAGATTTCTTACCGAAGTTACGGAACTTGAGCAGGTCAGCGCGGTGGTACTTAACGAGTTCGCCAAGTGTCTCTACTTCAGCAGCCTTCAAGCAGTTGAGTGCACGCACGGAGAGGTCCATGTCTTGCAGTTTCTGGTTGAGGAGTTGACGCATGCGGAGGATCTCCTCGTCGAGTGCGTTGCTGTTCTTCTTGGTCTCCTCTTCGAGAACGATACGCTCGTCAGAGAAGAGCATGAAGTGGTAGATGAGAATCTTAGCGGCTTCGGTGAGTGCCTGTTGCGGGGCAATCGAGCCGTCCGTGGTAATCTCAATCGTCAGTTTCTCGTAGTCGGTACGTTGCTCGACACGGAACTGGTCAACCGAAATCATGACGTTACGGATAGG
>Ga0247611_10005289_pt1 | contig 17203 bp, 13 predicted proteins | sample 177DNAGHGhighgp2_FD_192422 | JGI IMG/M metagenome (GOLD analysis project Ga0247611, IMG submission 192422) | Sheep rumen microbial communities from Palmerston North, Manawatu-Wanganui, New Zealand - 1770 DNA GHGhigh gp2 | ecosystem: Host-associated > Mammals > Digestive system > Stomach > Rumen... | reverse complement strand
TCACCAAGCATCGTGATGTTTCCATCTTTGATGACCAGCTTATTGGCTGCGTCAATCTCCTGGAATTTCAGGCTCTTAATTTTTACCGTAGAGTTGATAGTAGAGTTTGTGGCTACTTTGCCAAATCTCAGCTTATTGCCCACCAAAGTGCCTTGGGTGGGGTTCTCAAGTGTCATATAGGCGGGGAACTCAATATCGAACGAGGTGAACTCGCTGATGAATCCCTGAAGATCGCTGTTGAAAGATACCCGGATTGTTGCTTCTCCTTGTACATCTGCTGTTGTCAGCTCTATAACATCTTTGGGTTTGACTGCACTATAGTTGAACGTGTTGAGTTCCTTAGAGATGCTGCCGGCTGTTTCCTTCAAGGTTGTTCCTATAGGGAGAAGGTCGAATCCTGCAGGTTTTTCAGTAGGACCGATATGTGGGTTCTCATCCTTAGAGGCTTTCTCTGACACATTGATGATGTCAACCTGTGGATGAGCGGGATCTGCGGCATCGCCTTGTTTGTAGAACTCATAGTCACCATTGGCAGTGGTGCTGATACAGTCGTCGTCCTTTATGTTAAGCACGTCGCCCAGGGTAATCTTTTCCGCATTTCCAAGGGGAATGGTGAAATTGTTGAGCTTCACACCGATGGTGGTGTCCACGTCGCCTACGTCAATGCTGTCGTCGGTAGAGCATCCTGCCAACGTCAAACCGCCTGCTAAGAAGCAGCATGATAGCATCTTAATCTGCATCTTTTTTAGTTCCATATTCTTAAGTTTTTAATTATTTGTGAAATCAGGATAGTTGATTCTTTGCTTTATTTTGCAAATTTAAACTAATTTAATGAATGTACCAAATATTATACAGGAAATTTTTCTTTTTAACGTAAAAAATGTTTGGAATGCGAAGTATTTTTGTTTCTTTTTCTTTGAAAAAAGGAAAAAAATGAAGCTCATTTATCAAAAATAGGCATAGCATTGGCAAGGGTGAGAGATTTTTTTTGTACCTTTGTGCCCATTATAAAATAGGAGAAAGAAAAAATGGAATCAAAATTGGTAATCTACAATACGCTGACGCGTCAGAAAGAGCGTTTCGAACCACTTCATGCGCCTAATGTGGGCATGTATGTCTGTGGTCCTACTGTTTATGGTGATCCTCATCTGGGACATGCCCGTCCTGCCATCACGTTCGACCTGGTGTTCCGCTATCTGAAACACCTGGGCTACAAAGTGCGCTATGTACGCAACATCACCGATGTAGGTCATTTGGAGCACGATGCCGACGAGGGCGAGGATAAGATTGCCAAGAAGGCTCGTCTGGAGCAGTTGGAACCTATGGAGATTGCCCAGTACTACACCAACCGCTATCACCAGTATATGGATGCACTGAATGTGCTGCGTCCCTCTATCGAACCTCATGCCACGGGGCATATCATTGAGCAGCAGCAGCTGGTGCAGCAAATCCTGGATAATGGTTTTGCCTACGAGAGCAATGGGTCTGTCTATTTCGATATCGAGGCATATAATAAGAAGTTTAAGTATGGCATCCTCTCAGGACGCTCGCTGGAGAATATCAAGGATGCTTCGCGCGACAACCTCGATGGTGTAGGCGAGAAGCATAACCAGGCCGACTTTGCTCTGTGGAAGAAGGCACAGCCCGAGCATATTATGCGCTGGCCATCACCCTGGAGCGATGGTTTCCCCGGCTGGCACTGTGAGTGCACGGCTATGGGCCGCAAGTATCTGGGCGAGGAGTTTGATATTCATGGTGGTGGTATGGACCTCATCTTCCCTCATCACGAGTGTGAGATTGCGCAGGCTCAGGCCTCAATGGGACATCCTGCCGTGAAGTACTGGATGCACAACAATATGCTGACCATCAACGGACAGAAGATGGGTAAGTCGTATAATAACTTCATCACGCTGGAACAGTTCTTTACTGGTAACCATGAGTTGCTCGAGAAGCCTTACTCGCCCATGACCATCCGCTTCTTTGTGCTCTCTGCCCATTATCGTGGCACGGTGGACTTCTCTAACGAGGCGCTGCAGGCTGCCGAGAAAGGCTACGAGAAACTGATGAACGCTATCGGCGACTTGGACCGTGTGCAGGTCAGCGATAAATGCGACGCTGAGACCGAGAAGGTGGTCAAGGCGCTGCGCCAGAAGTGCTACGATGCCATGAATGACGACCTGGCTACGCCGCTGGTGCTGAGCAACCTCTTTGAGGCTTGCACCGTGGTCAACAAGTTGATTGACCACAAGGCTACCATCTGTGCCGACTGTCTGAAGGAGCTGTCAGAGACCATGCGTCTCTTCGCCTTCGACATTCTCGGTCTGAAGGAGGAAAAGAGCGGTTCTAATGATAGTCGTGAGGAGGCTTTCGGAAAGGTAGTGGATATGGTGCTCGACCTGCGTGCAAAGGCAAAGGCCAATAAGGACTGGGCCACATCTGATCAGATTCGTGATGCCTTGGCTGCTGCCGGCTTTGAGGTGAAAGATACGAAAGACGGCGTCACCTGGAAACTGAATAAGTAAACAAGATAAGTGTCTTAGAGTAGTGGCTCACAAAAGGTCCTCCGTGGATTATATGAAAAGAATCGTTTTTCTTCTGGTTGCTGTCTTGACGAGTGTGCTTGTTTATGCACAGCTGGATGTCAAGGAGCTGAAACTCAGTAATGGTATGACGGTATGGTTGAACGAGGATCACTCCCAGCCAAAAGTCTTTGGCGCTGTGGTGGTAAAGGCAGGCGCAAAGGACTGTCCCAACACGGGTATTGCCCATTATTTCGAACATATCATGTTCAAGGGTACCGACCGTATCGGTACTACCGACTATGCAGCAGAGAAACCTTGGCTCGATAGTATCTCTGCACAATACGACTTGCTCAGTCAGACGAACGATGAGGTTGCCCGTACACGTATCCAGAAACAGATCAACGAACTGAGCCTGAAAGCTGCCGATTATGTGATTCCCAATGAGTTCAGCCGACTGATAGCAAAATATGGTGGCAGTTCTCTGAACGCCGGCACGGGACAGGATCTGACTTACTACCACAACTTGTTCTTGCCGCAGTTTATGGAGCAGTGGTGCTGGTTGAATTCGGAACGGTTGATAAAACCCGTGTTCCGTGGATTCCAGGGGGAGTTGGAGAATGTCTATGAGGAGAAAAACCGGTCGGCCGATGATATGGGGGATGTGCAGGACCGGGTCTTTAAGGCTGTGTTTAAGACGCAACCTTATGCGTATCCTATTCTTGGTTCTACGGAGAACTTGAAAAATCCACGCCTGTCGGATATGGAGGCTTTTTTTAAGAAATATTATGTGGCTTCGAACATGGGTCTTATTCTCTGTGGCGATATCAAACCCGACGCAACGTTGATAGCCTTGTTGGAGAAGACGTTCGGACGTGTGCAAACTGGTCCTGTGCCAGAGCGGAAGAGAAGTCCTATGCCTACCATTTTGGCAGGAGAGCGTGAGGAGATAAAACTGCCTATTCCTCTTGTTGGTGCCGAGGCCCTGTTATTCAAGGCCCCTACAGAGTATGAGGCCGATGCCAATGCGCTCGATCTGGCCAACAAACTGCTATATAACGGTAAGGCTGGCCTGCTTGACTCGCTGGTCAATGAACATAAGGTGATGATGGCTGCTGCTGTGGCTGTGGGACTGGATGATGCTGCCGGTTCGGCTATCGCCATTATTCCCAATCTCTTTGGCAAGATGAAGAAGGCAGAGAGACGAGTGATGGAACAGCTTAGGCAGGTGATGGATGGTCACTTCAGTGAGGAGCAGGTGGAAATCCTGAAGCAGGAGATGTTGATTGACGCCCAGCGCGAGTTGGAGACTATCAACGGTCGGTCTCAGCGTATGGTGATGACATTCTCAAAAGGATGCTCCTGGCAGGATGTGCTAGATAAAATTGAGGGCATCCGTCGACTGACGAAGGCTGATGTGGTGGCTGCAGCAAGGAAATATTATGGTGCCAACTATATCACCCTGTCCAAGAAATATGGTATGCCAAAGAAGGAGACACTGAAGCAGCCAGGTTATAAGCCTGTCAGTCCGATGAACATGGATGCGAAGTCGGCCTTTGCCCTGCAGTTGGAACAGATGCCTGTCAAGGATACTGCGGTTCGTACGGTTGATTTTAATCGCGATGTGACAATCAGACAAATGAGTGACCATGTTACGTTATACTACAAGGAGAACACGATGAATGATGTGTTTTCATTCACCTTGCGCTATAAGAATGGAGATATTCACACGCCCGCACTTGATATCATGGCCGACTATCTGTCGCAGTTGGGCACCGATTCACTGAAGAAACAGCAGTTAGAACAGGCTTGGCAGCGTATTGGTACCACGATGGAGATAGTGCCTGGCGACGTAGCTTTTAGCATGAACCTCACAGGTCCTGACCATCAACTGGTACCTGCCCTGCAACTGTTGGCGCATTTCCTGCATTCGGCCAAGGGAGATCGTGATGCCCTCAAAGATGTGAAGGATGAGGATAAGGTGGAGCGTAAGAGTTTTGGCAAACAGAAAGACGACGTGTTGCGACCAGTGATACATCGTATTGCTTATGGAGAAAAGTCGTCTTACCTCACGCGGTTGAATAAGAAGGAGGTGAAGTCTCTGGCGGACGAGGACCTGTTGACGCTCTTCCGTGAGTTGCAGCAGTATGACTGCGAACTCTTCTACTGTGGTCGCCAGCCTATAGCGTATGTGGCGAAGGAGTTGCAACGCATCCTCCCTTTGGCCCAATGCACCAAACCTCAGGCTAATACCTTCCGTCCTTTCCTGCAGTATGACGAACCGGTGGTCTATTTCTACCATGTGCCAAAGTCACGACAAAACTATGTGGCCAGCTATGATGCTATCGGGGCGTTGCCTACACAGGCCGACCGTGTGCAGTTCAAACTCTGGGATGAGTATTTCGGAGGCGGCATGTCGTCTGTGCTCTTCCAAAATGTGCGCGAGTTCCGCTCACTGGCTTACTCCACGGGTGGAAGTGCTTTTACGACGAGTCTTGCCCAGCATCCCAATGCCGTGCAGGCTTACGTTACTGTGACGGGCACACAGGCCGATAAGACATTGGAAACACTCTACACAATAGACTCTCTGTTGCATCAGATGCCTATGAAGGAGAATAACCTGGATGCTGCCCGTCAGAGTGTGCTCAATGATATTCAGAATGCTTATCCTACCTTCCGTACAGTAGGAAAATATGTGGCCAACCAATTGAGAGACGGCTATCGTTCTGATCCGCAGGCGGATATTGCCAAGGGAATTCCTGCTGTTACGGCTCAGGATATCCTGCAGTTCCATCTGCAGCATATCGCTTCCAATAAGAATCGTGTCTGGGTGGTTGTTGGCGACAAGAAACTGACAGATATGAAGGCACTTGCCCGTTTTGGAAAGGTGGTAGAACTGAAGAAAGATGATGTGTGTAGGTGAGGCTATACATAGGTTAAGAAATGGCCTGTAATACAAAGAAATATATTGTTTCTTTTTGCTATTCGCCGACTTCTTCGTACCTTTGCAAACAGAATGAATGAGACAATAAAGGATTTTGAAATCATGGCGCCCGTGGGGAGCCGCGATTCGTTGGCTGCTGCCCTGAAGGCGGGAGCCGACTCGGTGTATTTTGGCGTGGAGCAGCTGAACATGCGTTCGCATTCTGCCAACCATTTCACGATTAACGACCTGCGCGAAATCGCTGCCACTTGTAATGAGGCAGGTGTGAAGACCTATCTCACTGTGAATACGATTATCTATGGTGAGGATATAGAGACAATGCATCAGATTGTGGATGCAGCCGTAGAGGCCCGTATATCTGCTGTCATTGCCTGTGATATCGCGGTGATGACCTACTGTCGCCAAAAGGGGATGGAGGTGCATCTCAGCACGCAGTTGAATATCTCGAATGTGGAGGCGTTGAAATTCTATGCCCAGTTTGCTGATGTAGTGGTGCTGGCCCGCGAGCTGCGTATGGACCAGGTGGCAGAGATCTATCGTCAGATTGAGGAGCAGCATATCTGTGGTCCCAGCGGTAAGCAGGTACGCATAGAGATGTTCTGTCACGGCGCATTGTGCATGGCCGTGAGCGGCAAGTGCTATATGAGTCTGGATAATACTGGTCGCTCGGCCAACCGTGGCGCCTGTATGCAGATATGTCGCCGCTCGTATGTCGTTACTGACCGCGAGACGGGTACCGAACTGGAGATTGACAATAAGTATATCATGAGTCCTAAGGACCTGAAAACCGTTCGCTTCATCGATAAGATGATGAAGAGCGGCGTGCGTGTCTTCAAGATAGAGGGTCGTGCCCGTGGTCCTGAATATGTGCTCACCGTGGTGCAGTGCTATAAGGAGGCTATTCAGAGTGTGCTCGACGGCACCTTCACAGAAGAGAAGAAGGATGCATGGGATGAGCGCCTGGCAACCGTCTTCAATCGTGGTTTCTGGGATGGCTACTATCAGGGACAGACGTTGGGTGAGTGGAACTCAAACTACGGTTCTAATGCTACGGAGCGCAAGAAGTATATTGGCAAGGGCGTGAAGTATTTCTCAAAACTGGGCGTGGCTGAGTTTGCTGTTGAGGCTGGCACCTTCAGCGTGGGTGACAAAATGCTTATCACAGGTCCTACGACGGGAGCGCTTTACGTCACCGTTGATGAGATACATGATGATACCAGCAGTGTGCAGACGGCCCAGCAGGGCACACGTGTCAGCATCAAGGTGCCCGAGAAAGTGCGTCCCAGTGATAAACTATTTAAGATGATTAAGAACAATGACAATTAACGAACGACAAGACGAGGTTATTGAGGAGTTCCAGGATTTTGACGACTGGATGGATAAGTATCAGCTGCTGATTGACTTAGGTAACGAGCAGGCTCCTCTTGATGAGAAATATAAGGTGGAGAGCAATCTGATTGACGGTTGTCAGAGTCGTGTATGGCTGCAGGCCGACTATGAGGACGGAAAGATTCATTTCCAGGCAGAGAGTGATGCGCTTATCGTAAAGGGTATCGTGGCATTGCTGATTCGTGTGCTCAATGACTCTACTCCTCAGGAAATACTGGATGCCGACCTCTATTTCATTGAGCAGATAGGTTTGAAAGAGCATCTGTCACCAACACGCAGCAATGGTCTGCTGGCCATGGTGAAACAGATACGCATGTATGCGCTGGCTTTTTCACAGCGATAGGGCTACTCTTTATAGGAACTGATGCGCTGCAAATAGAAAGTACGGAAGTCATTCCAATGGTAATACGGGGCTACATCTGTCTTCAAAGGCAGGGTGGCCTCGTTTTCGTTGAGCAGCACTTTGATGAGTATGTCCTTATCGGCAGGGTTCTTGCGATAGAACACAATCTGCAGGTTGCCAGCCATCGGAATGATGTGGTAGTCAACCCAGCCTCGCTGTTCTATCTGTTCTAAATCGGTTATGTTGAGGTCGTAACCATTGACACCCAGCAGACAGATGAGTGGCAGCAGGGCGGTGTCGTGGCCATAACGCAGGTTGGCTCCAGGATGAGCCAGCTGGATGCAGCTGTCGGCACTCTCTATGATATTGCGGAGCAGGAAACGCTGGGAATAGGGCATCTTTCCGCCGTTGATAGGGCAGAAACTCCAACCAAGATACCACTCGGTATTCTTCTTCTTCCAATTCAGGTAGAGCTCTTCTTCTGTGAAGATGTCGTAGAGGGTGAGCTTGTTGCTGATATCCGTATCTTGTAAGTCGGAGGCCAACTGAAACAGGTTTTTTGTAAAGCACTCCTTGTTCACGTGTCTGTTGATGAAGGCTGTGTCTGAGAAAAGGGATGAGACGAGTCTGTCTGCTGTAGGATATTTCTGGCAGAAAGCATTATAATAGGCCTTGTTCTCGTCGGAAAAGGATTTGGTTATAAGCACCGTGTCAATATGAAACAGATGATGCATGTCGCGCAGACTGGCATACTGATTGATGGTCAGGTCTGGACGCATGGCTTGCAGTTGGGTCATGGCATTACTCATTGACAGGATGCTGCGGATGGAGGTGGTACTCCTGGCCGTGATGGTCGCCTTGTCACTGAAAACCTCTGGGAAACGCTCCACCATGCGGCGCATGATATCCCTATGCTGTTGGGCGCCAAGGGCTGTCAACTCGCCTGGGCGCTCATAAGCATCGGCTTCCATCATCTCTATGCGTTTCTTCACGTCAAGACCTAATTGGGTCAGGGCCTGCTGCTTCTCTGCTTGGGCCATAAGTTGTAGTAGGTCGCAGAACACTTTCGGCTTTGTGATGTTGCGCGAACCGTGGCGACCGTAGTGACTGATATAAAAGGGCTTCTTTCCCTTGGGCGCTGGCGTCAGTTTGTGCTGCTTGGGCCCAGGATAGTTCAGAAAGGAACCACCTGAATACCTGAAATCTTTTATGATGTCCTGCTTGGGTGTCTGTGCTGTCATCATCATGCTCAGACAGGCTATCCATAGTATGGAAATAATGCGTTTCATAGAATTCATGTCAAAATCGTGCGCCAAAGTTACAAAAAGATTCTGATAGAAGAACGATATTTCAGATTTTTTTGTAATTTTGCGACAAAATATATGAGGACATGGCAAAGAGTACTGTTTGGCAAGATGACTATTGGCTGATGCTGATGCAGATTTATCTGCACAAGCCTGTTGGTGTGAAGCCACTGTATAGTCGTGAGATGATTGATTTGAGTGTAGAGCTGCATATTGCTCCGCAGATATTACGCTCACGTATGCAGCAGATTGCTACGCTTGAGACACCTCGTATAGAACGTATATGGCGTACTTATGCGGATAATCCGCGGAAACTGGCACGTGTGGTGAAGCTGTTGCGCGAGATGAAAGGGTTTGGCTCTGCGGGTGATTTCTTCCAAGGGGTAGAGATACAGGAAACTTTTGAGAAGGATTTCCGTCCGTTGGAAGAAGATTGTCGTTTCACACCTGTGAAGCTCATCCTGATACTTGATCTCTATTTCTGTCTGTCAACTCTCACCATGGTTGAGGAGACACCGGAAGTGCAGGAACTGGCCAGACTACTGAAACTGAAACCGGCGGACATCGTGATGGTGCTCGATGTGTTTCAGACGTGTGATCCTTATCTGAATCGTGAGGCCCCGGCAGAGGGTGCCCTATTGCTCCCATGTCGGCAGATATGGCAGCGCTATGGTAATATGGAACCGCATGTGCTGGCGGCTTATGCGGAGGAGTTGAAAGAATATTTTAGGAGTTAGGAGTTAAGAGTTCTTGGCGGAGCCAAGCGGCGAAGCCGAGCGAAGAATTAAGAGTTAAGGTGGCACAGAGTCAGATACAAGAACAGAAGCAGGAACAACGTTTGCAGCAGACGGTATCGCAGCAACAGTTGTTACAGTCGCATCTTATCGAATTGCCTATCCAGCAGTTTGCTGAGCGCATAGAGACAGAGATGCACGATAACCCTGCACTGGAGAGTGATTCGGAGAATCCGGAACTGCAGGATTATTCGGACTATTCGGATAGTCCTGAGACATCTGACGACTTTGACGCTCAGCGCGAACGTGAAGAGCGGAGTGATGCGCTTGATGCTGCCTTGGAGAATATCGGCCGTGATGATGAAGACCTGCCAGTCTATCATGGCGGACAGTCGTCGGCCGACGAGCGTGAGGCGATGGTCTATGGACAGTCGCTCTCTTTTTATGATGAGCTGTTGGAGCAGGTGGGCGAGATGGAACTGTCAGAACAGGAGCGTTATGTGATGGAATACCTTATCCGTTCGCTTGATGACGACGGTTTCCTGCGTACACCGCTTGAGAATATTGCCGATGAACTGGCTATCTATCATAATATAGACCTGACAACGGGACAGCTGGAGTCAGTGCTGAAGAAACTGCAACGTCTGGATCCGCCGGGCATAGGTGCACGTACGTTGCAGGAATGCCTGTTGCTACAAGTAAACCGCAGGGAGAAATCTGCGACAACGCTGGTGATGGAAAAGGTGCTGACCAACTATTTTGATGAGTTCACCAAAAAGCACTGGGACAAGATTGCCCAGCAGATGACAATGGATGAGCTGCAGGCAGAGACAGTATTCCATGAATTACGAAGACTGAATCCCAAGCCTGGTGCTGCCATGGGTGAGACATTAGGACGCTCCATGCAGCAGATAACGCCTGATTTCATAGTGGATACCCAGGATGACGGCACCGTGACCTTCTCGTTGAATAGCGGAGATGTGCCGCAGCTACAGGTGTCACAATCATTTGCCGATTTGCTGAAAGAGTATCAGTCTAACAAGGATGGTTTGAGTCGCCAGATGAAAGAGGCACTCCTTTATACCAAGCAGAAGGTTGATGCCGCTCAGAGTTTTATTGATGCCGTACAGACGCGGCGTCGCACACTGACGCTGACCATGAAGGCTATTATCCATCTGCAGCACCGCTTCTTTGAGGAGGGTGACGAAGCGCTGCTGCGTCCTATGATACTGAAGGATGTGGCTGAGCAGACGGGACTGGATCTGAGTACGGTATCGCGTGTGTCAAACTCTAAATATGTGCAGACACGATGGGGCATCTTCCCACTGAAGTATTTCTTTAGCGACGGTTATGTCACAGAGAGTGGGGAAGAGTTGTCCACGCGCGAGATAAAGGCTGCGTTGCGTGAACTTGTTGACGCTGAAGATAAACGGAAACCCATGAGTGATGATGCGCTCAGTGAAGCGCTAAAGGAAAAAGGCTACCCCATAGCCCGTCGTACAGTGGCAAAATATCGTGAGCAATTGGGAATACCTGTTGCAAGATTGAGAAAGTGAGAAAATCATGATAAGCAGAGAGAAGAGTATTATCTATACAGCAAGGGTCGTCAGTTTGATATTCACCCCGTTTTATTTGCCTCTTGTGGGTCTTGTCATCATGTTCCTGTTTAGCTACATGAACCTGCTGCCATGGGAGTACCGACTGATGGTGTTGACACTAGTCTATTTCTTTACCATCTTGCTACCTACGTTTCTGATACATCTGTATCGACGGGTGCAGGGTTGGACACGCATGGAACTGGGCCATAAGCGTCGGCGTATCATACCTTATGTGTTGAGTATCGTGTGTTATCTGATGTGCCTGTATGTGTTGGAGTCGCTGCACATCTATCATTTCGTGTCGAGTATTGTTATTGGCGCGCTGGTCGTTCAGGTGATGTGTGCTCTTATTAATATATGGTGGAAGATATCTACTCATACTGCAGCTATCGGTGGCGTGGCTGGAGCCTTGTTTGTCTTTGCCGACATCTTTGGCTTTAATCCGGTGTGGTGGTTTTGCCTTGTTATTGCCGTAGCTGGCATGTTGGGCTCTGCACGTATGATTCTGCGTCAGCATAGTTTGTCGCAGGTTGTCGGTGGCTTCGGTGTTGGCTTTGTGTGCGCCACCCTTGGTATTATCTTTTTGTAAATATTGAAAATTATCATATATGAAACCTGTTGTTAGTATTATCATGGGCAGTACGAGTGACCTGCCCGTTATGGAAAAAGCCTGCAAACTGCTTGACGAGATGCAGGTGCCGTTTGAAGTCAATGCCCTTTCGGCTCATCGTACTCCTGATGCTGTGGAGGAGTTTGCCCGTACGGCTAAAGACCGTGGTCTCAAGGTGATTATTGCTGGTGCTGGTATGGCGGCAGCCCTGCCTGGCGTGATTGCAGCCAGTACCACGCTGCCCGTCATTGGCGTGCCTATCAAGGGTATGCTTGATGGTCTTGATGCGATGCTTTCTATCATCCAGATGCCTCCTGGTATCCCTGTGGCTACCGTGGGTGTGAATGGTGCACAGAATGCTGCTATCTTGGCTGTAGAGATGCTGGCTCTGGGTGATGAGGCTCTGGCACAGCGTCTGAGTGACTATAAGAGCGGCCTGAAGACAAAGATAGAGAAGGCAAACAAGGAATTATCCGAGGTGAAGTATGAGTACAAGACGAATTAGTAGTGTGGCCCATGTGGGACATATTGCCATTGGTGGCGACAACCCCATCCGTATTCAGTCAATGGCTACTACTGACACGAATGATACGGAGGGTAGTGTGGCTCAGGCAAAACGTATCATTGATGCTGGCGGCGAACTGGTTCGTTTTACCACTCAGGGCATTCGTGAGGCTGAGAATATGAAACATATCTCAGCGCGCTTGAAAGCTGATGGCTATGATACGCCCTTGGTGGCCGATGTCCATTTTACGGCTCATACGGCCGATGTGGCTGCACAGTATTGCGAGAAGGTACGTATCAACCCGGGTAACTATGTGGATCCGGGGCGCACGTTCAAGCATCTGGAATATACCGATGAGGAGTATGCTGAGGAACTGAAGAAGATAGATGCTAAGCTCGTACCTTTTATTAATATATGTAAGGAACACCATACGGCTGTGCGTATTGGCGTGAACCACGGCTCTCTGTCTGATCGTATCATGAGTCGCTATGGTGATACGCCCGAGGGCATCGTTGAGAGTTGTATGGAGTTTCTCCGTATCTTCCGTCGAGAGAACTTTAATGATGTCGTTATCAGTATCAAGGCTTCCAATACGGTGGTGATGGTAACCACCGTTCGTCTGCTGGTGAAGACCATGGATGCGGAGGAGATGCATTATCCCTTGCACTTGGGAGTGACTGAAGCTGGTGAAGGCGAGGACGGGCGTGTTAAGTCGGCCTTGGGTATCGGTGCTCTGCTCACGGAGGGTATTGGTGACACTATCCGCGTGTCGCTATCAGAGGAACCTGAGTGTGAGATTCCTGTGGCCCGCAAACTGGTGGAACTGATTCCGGAATGTACCCGCTTGCGTGCGGAGGCTGAGGCCAGTATCAAGAATGATACGATAACGCTCGATGTGGATGCTCCCGATTGGGAGACCTTGCAACTGAAGGCTGCGATGGCTGTGGGTGCCCTGCTCATTGATAGAAAAGCCACTAAACTGGTAATTACCAGTCCTGCCGGTTATACAAGTCCTGCACGTCTGGTTAGTCTTGCTGATGCTATCCTCCAGGCTGCTCGCATCAAGTTCACTAAGACGGAGTATATCTCATGTCCTGGTTGCGGACGCACACTCTACAACCTGCAGGAGACGATAGCGAAGATAAAGGCGGCTACCAGTCATCTGGTAGGTCTGAAGATAGGTATCATGGGATGTATCGTCAATGGTCCTGGCGAGATGGCCGATGCCGACTATGGTTATGTAGGGGCAGGTCGTGGTAAGATAAGTCTGTATAAAGGCAAACAGTGTGTGGAGAAGAATATCCCCGAAGAGGAGGCTGTTGACCACCTGTTGTCGCTTATCCAGAATGATAGGAAATGAGACACTCAAGCATAAAAAAAAGCACCGCTATCCTTTTGTGGAATAGCGGTGCTTTATTCTTTTGTTGAAGGTGATTCTTAATCCTCGTTGTTAGCGATGATAGCCGAACGCTTCTCCTTGATGCGGGCTGCCTTACCGGTGAGCTTGCGCAGGTAGTACAGCTTAGCGCGGCGAACCTTACCAACCTTGTTCACTTCAATGCTGTCGATATTGGGCGACTCAATGGGGAAGATACGCTCAACACCTACGGTGCCAGACATTTTGCGAACAGTGAAACGCTTCTTCTCACCATGACCTACCATCTTAATCACTACGCCACGATAGAGCTGAATACGCTCCTTGGTACCCTCGATAATTTTGTAAGCGACTGTAACAGTATCACCAGCCTTGAAGGTGGGGTGCTGCTTGCCGGTTGCAAATGCTTCTTCAGCAACTTTAATTAAATCCATTTTTCTTTTGATAATTAAATTTGTTGTATCGTTCCTACGCAACATAACAGGCAACTCTCCTATCTTCCTGCCAGCGATTACGCGGAAAGCGGGTGCAAAGGTACGACAATTAATTGGTATTTAGGGATTGATAATTGATATTTGTGACTTTAATTAACGTTTTTTAGGATAAAAGCTGGTACGTAAGTCACAGAGAATGAAGGATTTTTCCTAATTTTGCACCAAATAAATCCGGGTATGAGAAAGTTTCTGTTCTTTTCTGTTATAGTAGTAACCATCTTGTTATCGGCTTGCACCTCCCATTATCATGTAGCGGGGGTGAGTCTTACAAGAATCTTGGTTGACAGCATTTATGATGCGCATCCCGACGAGACTGCTGTGGCATTCCTGGCACCTTATAAGCAGCAGGTTGACTCTGTGATGGGACCTGTTGTTGGTATGGCTGCCTGCGATATGGTTGCCAGTCGTCCGGAGGATAAGTTGTCAAACCTGCTCCCAGATATTCTGGTCTATATGTCTAAATACTATCAGGAATCACCTGACTTTGCCGTGTATAATATGGGTGGTATTCGTGCTGGATTGACCAAGGGTGAGATTACTTATGGTGATGTGCTGAGCGTGGCTCCTTTTGAAAACAAGATTTGTTTTCTGACCTTATCGGGTGACAAGGTGTTAGAGCTCTTTTCCCAGATTGCCAAACGCGGTGGTGAGGGACTGAGTAGAGGTGTGCAATTGGTGATTACTCGTGATTGTAAACTCGTATCGGCTCGCCTGCATGGTAAGGAGATAAATCCTCAGGCAGACTATCGTATCGCTACCATCGACTATTTGATACAGGGCAACGACGGTATGCCTGCTCTTGCCTGTGGCTATAATCTGAATATGCCTAAGGATCAGAAGAATAATGTGCGTTTCGTTATCCGTGACTACTTTCATGAGATGCTGATGAAGGGCGAGGTGGTTGATGCCAAGGTAGAAGGGCGTATCGTGGTGATGTAAGGTGAAACAAGAAATATGCTGCTATGAACAATATAAAAAATGTATTTGTTTTCCTGATATTGATGCTGGCCATGGTTGCCGGTGCAAAAGAACCGAAGAAAATCACGGTGCTCCATACCAGTGACACCCATTCGTGTATTCTGCCTCTAAAGAGTAATCTGGAAGATAAGCGGATAGCGGGTCGTGGCGGTTTTGTGCGTCGTATCTCGATGCTTCAGCAGGAGCGCCTACAGAATCCAGATTTGCTACTCTTTGATTGTGCCGACTTCTCGCAAGGCTCCAGTTACTATACAATGTTTAAGGGCGACGTAGAAGTGGGGCTGATGAATCAGATGCACTATGATGCTGTGACCATTGGTAACCATGAGTTCGACTTCGGTCTGGATAATATGGCGCGTCTTTTCAAGATGGCCAATTTCCCTGTTGTCTGTTCGAACTATGATTTCGGTGACACAGAACTGAAAGATATTGTCAAGCCTTATCTGGTATTGAAACGTAAGGGTGTCCGGATTGGAATCTTTGCGCTCTGTCCAGAACTGAAAGGTCTTGTTTCGACTAAAAACTACGGACCGCTTCGTTTCCTGGATCCTGTAGAGATAACTGAGAAAATGGTGCCTTTCTTGCGAAATGAGCAGAAGTGTGATGTCGTCATCTGTCTGTCTCACTTAGGGTGGGATGTGTCTGACTATACTGATAATCAGTTTATTCAGAATACCTCCGGTATAGATCTTGTGCTGGGTGGCCATACGCATACCTATATGGAACGGCTCTCTTATGTGCAGGATAAGTCGGGGCGCATGGTGCCTGTTGACCATGAAGGGAAGAATGGAGTCTATGTGGGCAAAATAGAGATAACGTTAGACAAGTAGAAGCCATGCTGTTTTCCGTTTTCACAAAATTCTCCACTAATCTTCTGCCATCGGGCAAGTCGCTCCATTCTCTTCACTTTTCGTTTTTTTATATGATCAGTTTCACACGGAAGCCACGCTTGGTCTCTTCCTCTATCACCTGGTGGCACTGCCCAGAGAGTTCGCTGCGATGGGCATCGTTCAGCGGCGTAGCAGTCATTTTCTCCACCATGAAGTCGAGGGCTGTGATGGCTGACTGCTCGCTGTGCGTGATGCGCACGGTGATGGGGCGGTAGGGTGCCATCGCGCCGTCGAGCATCTTGTCAATCAGTTGCTGGGCCTTCTCTTCCTTCTCAGGGATGCCATACTTGTGGCAGAAGGCACTGACAGCTGAGTGCATGCCGAGGAAGTCGAAGTCGGGGCCATCAATCTCAAACACCTTCTTGCGGATGCGCTGTATGAAGGCCTTGGTAGCACTGTGGACGGGCGACTCGAAGATCTGCCGTGGCGAGCCGTCCTCATGGATATAGCCGTCGTACATGAAGAAGATACGGGTGCTTACATCGTGGGCAAACTTCATCTCGTGGGTGACGATGAGCATCGTCATGCCCTCCTTGGCCAACTGACGGATGACGCTGAGCACCTCGCCCACCATCGTTGGGTCGAGGGCCGAGGTAGGTTCGTCGAAGAGGATGACGTCGGGCTTCATGGCCAGAGCACGGGCGATGGCCACACGCTGCTTCTGACCGCCGGAGAGGCTCGAAGGATAGACGTCGGCCTTCTCGGCCAGTCCCACCTTGCGCAGCAATGCCAGTCCCTCCCTGCGTGCTTCTTCCTCCGGCACATGACGCAACTGGCAGGGCGCGAAGATGACGTTCTCCAACACCGTCTTATGCTCGAAGAGGTTGAACGACTGGAATACCATGCCCATCTTCTGCCGCAGCCTGTTGACTGGATAGCCTTTGGCGAGAATGTCCTCCCCATCGACGACGATACTGCCGCCGGTAGGTTGCTCCAGCAGGTTCAGACAGCGTAGCAGGGTGCTCTTGCCCGTGCCTGAAGGCCCGATGATGGAGATGACCTCGCCGCGATGGATGTCGACGGTGATGTCGCGCAGCACGTCGAGCGAGCCGTAGCTCTTTCGAAGGTGGGAGATGGTGAGAAATGAAGAATGAGGAATGAGGAATGAAGAATTTGCTACCGCCGTCGGGGTGCGACGTCTGCGGTGGAGGAAGAACCATGCGCCGCCACCTATAAATATAGTAAGGAGGATTGCCCCCCATGGCCAAAGGTAACCACTCCCCTCTCCCTTTGGAGAAAGGCTACGGGTAGGCGAGCTCTGCTCGGGAATGGGGGCGGAGGTGAGGCTTAGTATCCCTGCTTCCCCTTTTCGCGTGATGAGCACGATGTGCGACTCTACATAGCCGTCGGAGAAGAGCACCTGCTTCTGTCGCTCCTCGGTGACGCTGATGGCGCCTATGGCCATGTCGGCCTTGCCCGTCTGCACGGCAGGAATCTGTGCGGCGAAGTCCATCACGAGAAATTCCAATTTCCAATTCCTACGGTTGGCCCACTCCGTCAGCAGGGCGGGCTCCCATCCA
>Ga0247611_10005287_pt1 | contig 17206 bp, 11 predicted proteins | sample 177DNAGHGhighgp2_FD_192422 | JGI IMG/M metagenome (GOLD analysis project Ga0247611, IMG submission 192422) | Sheep rumen microbial communities from Palmerston North, Manawatu-Wanganui, New Zealand - 1770 DNA GHGhigh gp2 | ecosystem: Host-associated > Mammals > Digestive system > Stomach > Rumen... | reverse complement strand
GCTCCTCTGCCACATCCCCCATCTTCACCTTGCCTGGATTTTCTAATGGATGACAAAGGCTACATTTTCCAGCAAATTACTCAGGCCGTTCTATACAGGACATCAATCTGTCCACCAGACTGGACCCGTAGGCTCAAAAAAGGCCGTTTTTGAGCCCACCCTGCCACTTTCGTGGACCGGTAGCATCACTTTGGGGGCGCCTGGGACGCCGGAGGGCGCCGCAAAGCGCAAGGTCGGACGAACCCCGGGGGACCTTGTCCAAAGACAGAGCCCTGCAGCCTGCTTTCCATAGCAGGCCTATCCATAACGGGTACTCTTTCTTCAACGAGTAGGACGGAGTGTTTCCGGGAGGTGTAAATACCGGTCGAAATGCAGGTAAAGAGACAATCAACAAGCAGGGCAAATACGGCGTTTTTATGCCTGGGCGAAATAGAGCCGAAGGAGAGCTTATGAAGTCTCCAATATTTCAATCATTTCACGAGGTGTAACTACAAAGGGTTTATCAGGAAAGTGCTTTATGTTGCCTGTCACAAGATAGGCGTCATCCTTACTCATCTTTACCTCATAGAAAACGACATCTTTCGGGTCCGGGATAATAACATCGTTTACCTCCGTCCTCTCCAGATTCAAACCATATAGAGTGAACAGCGACAATGCCTCTTCAATATCGAGAGGATCCAGGTGAAACTTATCCCGACTCAAAACCTCGCGATACTCATCAAGAATCTCATTATTGAATACGGGTGTTATCGCCCCGGAATAAACATTCTCCAGAACGGCGATGGTAGGAGATTCGGGATTGGTCGATATAAGAGCGGACACCAAAACATTTGTGTCAATAACCGCGAAAATACTACTTGCCATTCCTTACCGCACTGATCTCTTCGTTAATCTCCTCCAAGGTCATATCTGCGGATCCACTACCGATAGCCTGTCTGCGCATCCTCTGAAAAGCCTGCCATCCTCGTTGGCGGCTTTCCCCTTCAGAATCCGCTCTTATCTCAAACGGAATCCTGCGTTCCCTCACGACCGCCTTCATAAAAATGTTGAGGGCCGCGCTATTACTCAATCCGAACATGTCACACAGACGATCGAAGTTCATCTTCAGTTCATCGTCTACTCTGAAAGTCATCGAAGTCATATTCTCTTTTGTTTTGCGTTTGTAATGCAAATATAATGCAAAAATAAATACAAAACAAAAGATGTAGCGTTTTTGTGTCGACGCGGCAAGCGCTTGCTTTGAATTCTGTATTGATCGTTTTATTCCGACATGGTACTCGAGCTTTCCGCCAGGAAAGCGGGGGTAACGTATAGGCGCGAGGGGCCGCAGGCCCATGCCCGCGTCAGCGGGCTCGAGTCTCGTTTTCCGCTCTGAGAGGGTCGACTAAAAGGGTCGGCCTCTCGACTTTTTAGTCTTTTGTTTAGGGTGGGGCGGCGGATCGGGATACTACGGCTTCAGGGGCTGTATCGGTACTGGTTATAAGCCCTGTCGGCCGCCTACGGCGGGAAAACGACCGCCGTACCACTCCTGCATCAGGTAGAAAGCGTCTTTTTTCTTTCCGTATTCAGAGATGAGTCCCTTGCGGTTGTAGTCGTCCTGGATACCAGTGAGCATACGCCGTGGGCTGCGGAAATCTTTCAGGATCCAGGGTGAACAGCCGACAAAGCCGGGGATATGTGAGAGCATAGCGATGTTCTCCCGATAAAGCGCTGCCATATACTCTTCTGTAAAACGCTCTGTGGAACTACCGTGAAGGCCCTGGAGGGCTCCGCCACCGAATTCTGAGATAAACACCGGCTTTGGGAGGTCAAAAGTCCAGTGGACCCGGCTGCATTTCCCTGCATCCCCGTCGTACCAGCCCACATATTCGTTGAAACTGATCAGATCCGTCAAGGCGGCGAGGTCGGGATCGTTCACCGTCATAATTCCGCCATCCAGTTCCTTTTTTTCCATAGCGGCGCTGACCAGCCGGGTTCCGTCCATTTCCCTGGCCTCGGCGATGAGACCAGACAGGAAAGCACAGCGGCCCGGTGCTTCCACCGGTGTTTCATTTGCCACGGACCAGATGATGATGTTGGCGCGGTTGCGGTCGCGGGTAATGTTTTCGGAGAGCTGGGCACGGGCATTGGCATAGGTGTCCGGATTTGTCCAGTCGATGGTCCAGTATACCGGAATTTCGGACCAGACCATCAGGCCCATTTCTTCTGCGGCCCGCACCGTCTCTTCGCTATGGGGATAATGAGCCAGGCGGACGAAGTTGCAGTTCATTTCCTTGGCCCAGCCCAGGGTCTGGAGAGCGTCCTCCCGGGAACAGGCCCGTCCGAGCGCGTCGAAGGGCTTTTCTTCATGGATGCTGATGCCTTTCAGAAAGACCGGAGAACCGTTGAGGAGGATTTCCGTACCTCGGGTTTCAATGGTACGGAAGCCAATGCGGTCCTCGACGCTGTCTGTCTCCGAAGAGAGATTCACGGCATAGAGGACAGGCTTTTCCGGGCACCACCGTTCGACGGAGGCCGGTAATTCAAATGTCGCATAGCCATCGGAATCGGTCATCACGGTGCACTGCGCCTGGAGGGCGGGAATGGACAGTGTTACGCATTGCTCCGGCTGCGGCCCGTCCAGCTGGATCCAACCGGCGAGGCGGCTGTCATCCCCTTCTTTCAGCCCCACGCAGTAGTCCCGGATGAAGGTCTCCGGAGTTTCCACCAGATAGACGCTGCGGGTAAGGCCGCCGTAGTTCCACCAGTCAAAGTTCTCGGTGGGGACGTTCTCGGGGCAGCGTGTATTGTCCACCAGTACGACCAGGGAGTTCTCCCCGTCCTGCAACTTTCCAGTCACCTCGAAATTAAAGGGCGTATAGCCGCCGCGGTGGCTTCCGAGCACCTCGCCGTTCAGGCCTGCGGTGCACTCATAATTTGCGGCACCGAAATAGAGGAAATAGCGTTTTCCGTGCTTCGGCGCGGCTTGGAAGGTGCGGCGATACCAGATGCCCCCCTCGTAGTAGTAGAGCTCCTTTTTCTGGGTGTTCCAGTCGCCCGGAACATGGAGCGTGGGGGCCGCGTCGAAATCGTACTCGATCAGTTCTTCCTTATGGGCATAGTATCCCCTGTCGCAGAAGAAGGTTTTCTCCACAGGCAGGGGATTCCGCCGGTAGTCGCGATAACCGGTTTCGTAGATGTCCACAATGTAGTGCCATTCTCCGTCCAGGGAGGACAGGCAGCGGGACGAGATGTTGGTAATCAGCGGGGTAGACGGCGTCTCGGGAGGGACCGGAGACACTTTGCCGCCCCGGCAGCCAAACGATGCGGCAAGGGCGGTAAAGAGCAGATACAGTGTTTTTTTCATTTATTGGGGATTGAAACCCAGGGCTTGGATATAGGATGAATTGACAAGGCCCTGTTCAAAAGAAAGTTTATCCAGATACTCTTCCAGGACGGGGCGCAGGTCTCCGGCCGCTTCCCGGGCTTCCCGGATGGCGGCAAAAGTGGAGCGGTCTGCGGCAAGGAAACTGCACACGGCATCCCAGCCTTCCGGCCGGGGAATGTTGACAAATCCACGCGGGTCGTCCAGTTTCTTATAGGTCCAGAAGGTCCATCCCATCCCGGCCTCGTCCAGGGTTTTCCGGAAATCCTCCACCCACTGGTCGGTGTTTTCTCCGGTTTCTCCCATGTACATAGGCTTGCCGGAGAGGTCGCGGAAGCGAAGGAAGGAGCGGATGGAACCTTCCGACGGAGGACATTTGTAGATATGGCACTGGAACAGGACATTATCGCCGAAATCCACCCCCTCGAAGGGAGAGAATTTGCCGTTCCAGTTTACGCCGCCGATGATGAGGATGTGGTTCGGGTCCACGGCCGATACTTCCCGGCAGAGGCGCTGGTACAAGGCCGTGCAGCGGGTGTAGAGTTCCTCTTTGTCGGAGAAGTAATGGGCCACGGGTTCGTTCATGAAGTCGTAACCGAGAATCGTGGGTTCGTCCCGGTAGCGCCGGGCGATGCTGACCCAGATCTCCGTCAAAAGATCCTGCGAGGCTTCATCCCGGAAGAGCCAGGGGTAGCCGTCGGAGTCGTCGATGTTGTCGCCCGTCTGTCCGCCCGGGCAGCAGTGCATGTCCAGGATGAGGTGGATTCCGGTGCTGCGGCACCAGCTGACAACCCGGTCCACCAGGGCGTAGCCGTCGGAGGCGGCGCCGAAGCAGAGATAAGGATCATTCGTGAACATCTTCCAGTGGAGCGGCAGCCGGAGGGCGTTTACACCGCAGGAGGAAAGAAACTGAATGTCCTTTTCCGTGACGAATTCCCGTACGTAACGCTCCCAGAAACTCCGCATGAAGGCGGGCCCGGCCAGCTGCCGAAGTCCTTCGTCGATGGAAGAGGCCGCGTTGGCTGATGAAGGGAAATGGAACATATACCCTTCCGGATTGAGCCAGCAGCCGAGGTTGGTGCCGCGGATGCGGAATTCATTTCCGGAGGGGTCCACCACCGCGGTGCCTTCCACGCGGAGAAAGTCCCTCCGCGTGAAAGCACGGGTGCAACTTACGGCGACGGCCGCAAGAAGAAGGGCCAGGAATGCTCTTTTCATCCTTTAGCGTACTGTGGCACCAACATTCTTAAGCTCAGGATAGCCGGCGGCATTCCATTTCCAAGTATTCGTAAAGTCGTATCCCATCGCTTCGAAATCGGTTTGGGTGGGCGCTACCGTGAAGGCTTCGCCGTCCTGGTCCGTTGCGGGATTAGCGGGAACATAAGCTCCGTTGTTGATGTATTCCACACCATACCATTTATTTCCGGAGGCTGTGAGATTTGCGGTGGACCCCATGATGGCGAATCCGCTGTCCTGGACAGTCGTGTTGATGACGGCGTTGCTGTTGATTACAGGGGTGTTGTTGCCGTTCTGCTTGGAAACGATTCCGGCTGTCGCTCTGCCGTCGGCATTGTTTCCGGAAATCCTCGCCCCTGCGACAATGCAGTGCTCGATCTTTCCCTTTGCCGCTGAAACGATTCCCGCAGAGCCGCCCGTGGAACTGTTGGTTACGTTGGTTCCCTGAACCTTTCCGCTCACAAAGCAGTCGAAAGCGGCACAACCCACACCGGCAATTCCTCCCACTGCGTTACCCGCACTGAGTTCGCCCGTGAAAGCGCACTGCTTGATGGTAAGGCCGCCCACATAATCACCGGAAACATTGTCTCCCTGCAGGGCGCCGAACACGCCGCCCACCATATTGGAACCGGTTCCGGTTATGGCGATGGCGCCGCTTACCAGGCAGTTCTGGATGCTGCTGGAAGAGCCTGTGGCTTCTTTGGTTTTTCTTCCGAAGATACCGCCGATCTTGGTATAATTCCCATTCCCGGAAATGGTTCCGGCATAAGTACAGTTTTTAATTGTAGTACTTACATCATTGTCGCGGATGATACCCAGAATGCCTCCTACCGAGAAATTGCTTCCCACGATGGGAATATCGACATCGACATAACAGTTGGAGATGACCGTTGTCCCACTCGTGCGTCCAACAATACCGCCCACTCCGCTAAAGTCCGAATTTCCTCCGGTCGTAGCAGAAGAAAGGGTTCCATAGGCAGCTATATCGCTAATGGTGGAGTTGGAAGCGGTCTGTGCTACAATACCCTTGCAATTACCGTCCGACTGATAATTACCTATATTCACATCGATGAATCTCACGTTCTGCACTGTACCCGTAAGGCCTTTGATAAAGCATTTCTGAAGACCGCCGATGGTGTTGCCCTGGCCGTCAATGACTCCGTTGAAGTCATCGCTGGTCCAATCGGCAGGCATAAGGATATTCGATCCCAGCTTGATGTACACCCCGGTTTCGGCCATCTTGGCCTTGAGGTCGGCGGCATTATGGACGATATACGGATCGGCTTCGGTGCCGGAGCCTTCGATGGCGCCGCTCTTGGCCCTGGCAAGGTCCACGCCTACGGGCTTGAGCTTGGAACGCTCGATACTGAAGGGGTTCACAATGTCATAGGTGAAGGTGGACGCATCATCCAGCGTAATCAGGAGGCTGCCCTGATAACTGCCGGGAGCGATGACCATCGGGACCTGGGCGCCGGCTTCGCGGGTGGAACCGATGGCTGCCGCCACATCCAGGGTGGTGGTGACACTTGTATTCGTCAGTCCGGCAAGCGTCACGCTTACAGGATCGCCCGTGATGTCGACAGCCGCTTCTCCGGAGAGCGGTGTCGTAGCGTTGAAACATACGCTCTTGACACTTCCTGTAATGGCAGGGTCGGAACTGTAGACATGGAAGCGAACGACGGACGCGAGGTTGACAAAGTCAAGGGCCGCGGTCGACTCGCCGGCGGCGATCGGGGCCGTCACCTCGAAGGGTTTCACGGCGACGGGCATTGCATCTGCGTCATAGACTCCGCCGCTTACGCTCTGCTGGGCAGGAATGGAAAGAGGGGCGGCAGTCGCCGGTGCGGAGCCATCCTTGTAAGGGAAATAGGCATAAATAACGTCTCCCTGCGCCAGGGGGGTGCCAAGCGTAAGGGTGAGCGTGGAGCCGCCGGCGTCAACCGTTGCCGGCACATTGACCGAACTGCCTGCATAGAAGCCTACAACGTCTCCTGCTTCCCAGTGGATGGTATTGCCGTCAAGGACGGAACGGACGGCTTCGTTTTGCATGGAAAAACGATAGGTGTAAGTATCCTTTGTTTCGGGAGCCTGGACGGCAGACTCTTTCTCACACGAGGAAAACGCTGCCGCGATGGCCATTGCAATCAATATTCTTTTTTTCATCTTTCTGCCGTTTTAAAATTCATACCAGTCATCGTTTTCCAGTGCTTCCCGGTTCAGTCCGGAAACTGGTGTTTGTCCGCTCTGACACCATTTTTCCGTGGTGGAGAGCTGGATGGTCCGGCATTCTGCCGTCTCATACAATAGTTTTTTTTGCTTCATGATTATTTGATTTTGACCTTTTCGTTGGGGTTGATTCCGGCATAATAGGTTCCGAGTTCGGTGATGGAGCCGTCATCCCCGAAGAAACGGGAGGTGGTCAGCCCGATCATCGTGGACGAAGCACAGCCGAACCAACTGTAGCGGAATACCTCGTTCATCTGCTCGTAGGCCGGAAGAAGGACCTGCATCTGGGAAAGGACGCGGGAGATGGTGTAGCTGTTGTATCCGGCATTCTTGGCATTGTCGTCCCTGGGGGCGAACTCGGTGATCCAAACCTTCTTGCCATATTTATTATAGACATCTTTGATGACGGACTGGTAGTTGGTCGTTCCGATGCCGGCGTACATATGGACGGCTACATAATCGCAGCGGAGTCCCCGCTCACGGATGCCGGCCATGAAATCGTCCAGCCAGGGGCGGACCGGATAGGAAGGGGCCGGCGACACCAGTTTGATACGGGGGTCCAGCTTGCTGCAGAGAAACTCCCATTTGTCCAGGGCGGCGGCCACGCTCATGTTGGACTCCTCCTTGAGGTCGGGCTCGTTGAACCCCAGGACATAATGGATCTTACCTTGCTCATAGAGTTCGTTAACCTTCCGGCAATTGTCTTCCGTCACCGAGGACGCCCCCCAGAACATGGGGACGAATTCCACGCCGTCCACCTCGCCGCTGGGCTCGAGTCCCCAGGTGTAGTACCAGTTGGCCTTGAGCTGGACGAGCCGGGTGGCGAAATCACTGGAATTGGTGCTCTGGCAGACGCCCCGTTTGGCCGAGGAGACTTCAATGGGGGTCGAATCCGGCTTATTGATGTCTTCCGGGAGATCTGATATCAGTTGCGGCTTGGTACATCCAAGGCAGATCCCGGTGACAGCCGCCCATGCAAAGATAATCCTTTTCATAATGACATGTTTTTGACAGCATCCGTGCATCCCGCACCCTTGAGTTCGGGATAACCGGCGGCATTCCATTTCCAAATTGTCGTAAAGTCGTAGCCCATCGCTTCGAAATCGGCCTGGACGGGCGCTGCCGCAAAGGCTTCGCCGTCCTGGTCGGTATGCTGGGTCAGGTACGGAGCCTCGTCCAGATACTTCACGCCCCACCACTTGTTGCCGGAGGCACTGAGGTTTGCCGTGGCACCGAGGATGGTCTTGCCTTCATTCTGAAGAAGGGCACCGATGACGGCACAGTCCTTGGCCGCAGGAGCATTCCCGTTTTGCTTGGAGATGATGCCGGCGGTGGAGAAGCTGGCCAGATTGGTTCCCGAGATCCGGGCGTTGGCCACGACGCAGCGCACCACATCTCCCTTGGCAGCCGACACCACGCCGCCCGAACCGCCGGTGGACCCGGTGTTGTTGGTGGCCTGGACCGAGCCGGAGACAAAGCAGTCGGTGACCGAGCAGCAGACGCCGCCGATTCCGCCCACCGCCGTGCCGGCGCTGACCGAGCCGGTGAAGGCCGTCTGGACAATGGTGATGCCACCGACGTAATTGCCGCTGATGGTGGCACCCTGCAGGGCGCCGAACACGCCGCCTACCATGTTGGAACTCGCGCCGCTGACATTGATGGCCGCAGAGACAAGACAGTCTTTGATGATGTCTTTCGAGCCCTGGCTGGCATTGGTTTTCCGGCCGAGGATACCGCCCACCTTCGTCGCACCGGAAGTGATGGAGATGGCGCCGTCGACCGTGCAGCTTTCGATGGTGATCCCGCCAGAGGACTTGATCACGCCGACGACTCCGCCGGTCGCGAAGTTGGTCCCGCTGACGGATATTTCCACATGGGAGTAGCAGTTGCTGATGAGGGCGCTTCCGGAGGCCTGTCCCACGATGGCCCCAAGGCCGGTGTCTCCGGCCGAGGCGCTCGCGGCGGTCATTGTTCCCGCCACGCTGACAGAACGGATGGTACCGCTGAGGTTGTTCGCAACACTTCCCCCTCCGCTGCCGGCGACGGTGATGTCAATGCCGGTGAAGGCGAGGTTGGCCACCGTTCCTTCAAGCGTTCCGATAAACGGAACTTTGAGCCCGCTGGCTTTATGGGTGCCACCGTCCAGCGTTCCGCTGAACGTCGGAAGGGTCTCCCAGGCGGAGAGGTCGGCATCGTCTCCCAGGCTGATACTGGCAGTGGGATACGCAATCATGGTGGCGGAAAGCTGGTCTTCGTCCAGGACGAGATAAGGATCCTCCGGCGTGCCGCTTCCACGCTCATACATATTCTTGGAGGTGATGTTGACGCTATGGCTGCGGGAACGGACCTTGTCGGAGCCGAGCCTGGCATAGAAGCTGATGGCCCCGGGAGCAAAGGCGTCGGTACGTGTGACGGTGAAGTTGCCGCTGTGGTTGTCGAAACTGAGCGTGACGCCGGTAGCGCCTGCGTCAAAGACCGCTTCCGCCGCGCCGGCGGCCAGTCCGAGGGGGCCCGTATAGCTGGTTTCCCCCGCCGTGATGTTGACCGTGGAGGGAACTTCCGTGAAGACGATGACATCTGCGTCTTTTCCGGCCCCGGAGGCGATGGATGCGGCAATATGGTTGTCACCGAGAACAGTGACCTCTGAAATATCGGCAGACAGGGCCACGGCGCTCTCGGCGGCCAGGGCGGATACATAATCGCCGCCGGAAACACTTCCTGCCAGTTTGAGCGAGCGGACCTCGGCAGACCCTCCCGCATAGGCAAAGAAAGCGGCATGTCCTTCATTCCCGTCCACATGGAACCGGATCTGATGGGACGCACCGTCCAGGCTGCCGTTGAAGGGCGCTCCGGTGCTTCCTATCGGGTTCCAGGCCGCCGGGATGGTAATGTCTTTGCTGAGAAAGAAACTGGACGAAAGGGCGTAGCGAAGTTTGTCCAGCGTCTTTTCATCGGCGATCTCCCAAGGGGAAGCGGCCGTTCCGTTTCCGGAGGCGAAGGCGCTCAGCGCAATCTTCTTCACCTGGGCCTCCCTGGCACCGAAGGAAGCCGTCAGGACCAGTTCTCCGTCGATGAAGTTCGCCGACGGGGTGAGGACGACGCTGCCTTCCCCGCTTTGCTTGTCTGTCGAGACGGTGGCCCGGAGACCTTCGGGAGAGACCGCCGTGACGGCCGCCATGGAGGGTTTTACTTGAAAGGACAAGGTGACGGGGTCCAGGAGGGAGCGGATGGCGCTTTCATCCATCGTGAAATCGATGGACCCCGAAGGATCCAAATCTTCCAGTACATTGATTTCCACGCTGGAAAGATAGGTCTTTCCGTTATACTGGACATGGATCTGGAGATAGGTGAGCTTGAGTTCAAGGGGCGTTCCGCTGACTTTCAGTTTCACCTGTCCGCTTCCTTTCTCCAGGTCGAAACGTTGGGAGGGAATTTCCATTCCGTTGGACAGGGGGGCGCTGAAGGTGGCGCTTCCCCCGTCGGCGTTTCCATAAAAGATGGTAGCCGTACAGGCCGCGCCCAGGGGAACGCCCTGGACATAACTGCCCTCGGCCAGGTTGTGTTCGGTATCGATAATCAGTTCCTGCACATAGTAGGACGGCTGTTCCTTCTGTGTGCAACCCGCCAGGAGGATTACCCCGGCCAGTGCCCATAATATGCTAGATGTGTTTTTCATTTCGCTCAGTCTTTCATCCAGGTCCATTCAATATCGTCGTTGCCTGCCGGGGCGTCTTCCGTGCAAAGGATGAACTCCCGGAGGGAAGTGGCGCCGGCAAGGTTGGCCCAGGCGTACACTTTCATGTACTTTTCGCTGATCGCCCGGATCTCGTACTGGGTCTGCCATCCGGTGAAATAGAAAAGATAGGCCCCGTTTCCGTCTGCCGTGGCGGGGAAGGAGAGATAATAGCGGCCGGCATTCTCCACCAGGCTCCAACCCATTCCCTCGGGCGGGGTGCAGTCGATGATGTAGTCATTGGTGGCGGCCTTGTTGTAGGTGGTCGCCTGCCAGGCGCCGTCGCCGAGGAGTTCATTGAGGGCGGTGGCGTTGTTCATGGCCGAACTTTTGCCGTTGTTGACATAGGTGGCCGCCTGGCCCCGTTCGCTGTTGAGGAAGAAGGTGATCCGGTCGTCGTACATCTCACACCCGTCCTTGGCGTTCTCTCCGGCGGTGTACCAGACATCTTCGAAATTGTTGGGGTTCAGCAGGCGGATATGTCCCTTGCGGCTGCCGTCGATCTTCCAGGTCTTTCCGCTGGCGCCTCCGATGGGGCCGGCAATCAGTTCATAGATGGGATCGTTGAGGAGGAAGAGATTCTCGGTGGCAACCGGAAGCACGACCGAGACCTCATTGGTCTGCCCTGCGTCGCCATAGGCTTTCAGGCTGATGGTATAGTTTCCGGCAAAGGGATACTTCGCCAGCACGGAATTCACGCCGGACGCCGCCGAACCGTTTCCGAGATTCCACCAGCAGATGACATCCGTCCTTGAAGAGCGCAGAAGATAGGTGTTCTGTACTTCACCGGGCGTGATGATAATCTTGAGGTCCGTTATCTTTTCTTCCGAAAGGAAGGGTCTTGGCTCCCGGGAACATCCCGCCAGGAGCGCCAGACTCATAAGAAGGATAGCTGTCTTTTTCATGGCATCAATATCCAGGATTCTGTTTCAGGGTGTTGCGCGACTGGAGAATGTCGTACTGGGGGATGGGCATCAGGCCTTTCCTGAGTTTGTTGTAAGTCACGGCAAAGTCTCCGGTCTCGGAATTGGTGAGGGTATTTTCCGCATAAGTCTCACCCCTCCGGAGGATGTCCCAGTAACGGTGTCCCTCCAGGGCCAGTTCCAGCAGGCGCTCGTCAAAGATCTTGTCCAGGGTCAGCGTGGCGGCCGTTCCTGCCGACCCCGCACCCAGGGCGCGTTCCCGTACTTTGGCATAGTAGGGGAAGGCCTTGTCGGCGCTGCCGTAGCGGAATTCCATCTCGGCGGCCATCAGCAGGACGTCGGACCAGCGGATGGCGGGATAGTTGTTGGGGTAGTTGAGTTCCCGTGAACCGGCGGTCGGATTGTTGGCCACGAGCGGGGTAAACTTGCGGCAGAAATACCCGGTGTTCTGGAAGCCCTCGGTGTAGTTGAGACCCTCGCCGTCGTTTCCGCCGGCGGCAGGCCGGGCATTGATGATCGTGGCCCAGCGCCTGGGATCGGACGGGGAATAAGCGTCGAACAGTTTCTCGGCCACGGTGGCGAAGGACCAGCCGGCCGCATAGGGGGCACCGACGTCACGGATGCCCCAGAGGATAACAGCCTGGTTGCCGGTGCAGCCTTCGCGGTTGTTCCAGTCGCCCCATTTGGAGAGCGGGGAGTACTGGATCGTGAACACTTCTTCCGAGGAATTCTTGTTGGCAACGTTCCACAGGGGCGAAACGCCGGCGGCGGGATCCTTGTCATAGGCCCCGGTCAGGAAAGAATAGGCGGGATTGTCCGCGACCTGCTCAATCATTTCCATCACCTCGCCGGAAGTGGTTTCCGGGAGGCTTTCCTTATTGTAATAGCCTGTGTAATAGAGCCATACGCGACAGAGGAGGGCTTTTGCCGCATCGGAGGTCACGCGACCTTTCTCTGCCGGGTCCAGGCCGGGCGACGCGACGGGTAGGGCAGCATGGCCCTCGGCGTCAAGCGCCTGGATGGCCGCTTTCAGGTCAAGAACGATCTGCTTGTAGACGGCTTCCGGGGCGGCCTGTTCCTGGGCATAATCGGCTGGCGTGAGGTTGGTCAGGATCAAGGGAACGTTTCCGAAGAGTCTCACCAGGTCGAAATAGTACCATGCCCGCAGGAAATGCGCCTCGGCGGTAAAGCGGGCCCGGAGCGCCTCGTCTTTGAAGCTGGCTTTCCCGACATTCGCGAAGAACTGGTTGCAGCGGTTGATTCCGGTGTAGTATTTGTGCCAGAGGGCTTCCGGATAGAGGTCCGAGACCAGGATGCTGAAGCGGTCCACCCGGGAGGTCTGGACGGCATCCGTAGCGCTCGCACCGCCGGCATAGCAGCAGTCGCCCATGATTTCGCTCACCACTTCGAAGGCGCAGTTCTGATAACCCCCGCTGATGGCTTTCGGGGCGCTCCAGAGCAGCACATTGTAAGCGGCCGTAAGGGATTGGAACATATCCTCCTGGGTGTTGTAGTAGTTGGACGCGACCTCGTTCATCGGAGGCGTCAGGTCCAGGAGACTGTCGCAGGCAGAAAAGGCGGGAATCAGCGCCAGCGTAATAACGAATCCGAATATCTTTTTCATAGTACTGTCAGAATTTTATGCCTGCACCAAGGGTAAATGTACGTGGGCGCGGATACGTCCCCCGGTCTATGCCGGAGCCCAGGATAGACCCACCGTTTCCGACCTCGGGGTCAAAGCCCTCGTAGCGTGTAAAGCACCACAGATTGTCCACGGACAGGAACAGCCGGATGGATTTTGCGTACAGTTTTTCGGGAATTTTGAGCGTGTATCCCAGGGTAACGTTCCGGATCCGCCAGAAGTCACCGTCTTTGACATAGAAATCGGAAGGACGGGTGAAGTTCTGGTTGAGGTCGGCGGTGGTGACCCGGGGAATGGCGGTGGAGGTGTTCTCTCCATGCCATCGTCCCAGGACCCAGGCGCCGTAGTTACTCATCGGAAGGTCCATTCTCCGGAGGACGGAGAAGACCTTGTAACCGGCCTGTCCGGCGGTGCTGACATGGAAGTCGACGCCGTAGGCCTCTACGGAGAAGTTGATGCCGTAGGTAATCTTGGGGAAAGGATTACCCAGGTCCACGCGGTCGAGGTCGGTAATCTGGCCGTCCTTGTCGGTGTCCTGGAAGATGAAATCACCCGGGGAGGCGTCCCCTTGGATCTTTTTCCCGTCCTTGTCGACATAGGCATCGATCTGTTCCTGGTTCTGGAAGATGCCGAGGGTCTTGTACCCCCAGTAATAGGCCAGGGGATGACCGGCTTCCATCCGGGTGACGGCCCCGCTGAGGCCCTGCACCGTAGATCCGGAAACATATCCCGTGTCCGTCCCGACAAAGGTGACCCTGTTGCGGTTGTACGCGAGGTTGGCGTCGGCAGTGAAGAACCAGTTCCCGAACTGCTGTTTGAATTCCAGGCCGAGTTCGACACCGGAGTTCCTGACATTGCCGGCGTTTCCGATAGGGGCGTTGTTTCCCAGGAACATCGGAATGGAGCTGGTGACGAGCAGGTCCTTTGTCTGCTTGTCATAGAGGTCCAGGGTCAAGGAGAACATATTCAGGAACCGGAAATCGATACCGAGGTCGGCCTGTTCGGAGGTCTCCCACTTGAGGTCGGGGTTGGGAAGCGTGGTCTGCGAGCCGCCCGGCGTCAGGCTGCCCGTCACATCCTGGGACCCGAATGGATAGGAGAGTCCATAGGTGGAGATGGTGGAAAGGAAGCGGAAATCACCGATGTTCTCGTTACCGTTCCGCCCCCAGGAAGCCCTGACCTTGAGGGCGTCGATCCAACGGACTCCCGAAAGGAAATCCTCTTTGTGGAGGTTCCATCCCAGGGAAGCGGAAGGGAAGATCCCGTAGCGGTAATTTTCGCCGAAGCGGGAAGAGCCGTCCCGGCGGAGAGTGGCCGTCACCATGTATTTGTCGGCATAAGACCAGTTTGCGCGGGCGAACAGGGACATGATGGCTGACGGATTTCCCGGTCCGCCGCTGGCGGAAGCATTGCTGCTGGTGGCCATGGACAGCCAGGAGTGGGCCTCATCATCAATTCTTAGGTCATTACGGCTCCCGGAAAGCGACAGGGAACTGCGCTGGAGCAGGGACCATCCAGCCATGGCCGATACCGCATGCTTCCCGAAACTGCGGGCCCAGGAGGCGTATATCTCATAGTTGAGCCGCAGATTTTTGTTGTAGGACTGGGAAGCGCCGTTCGCCGTGGTGTTGCCCGTGGTGGAGTTCAGCTTGTACATGGGCGAATAGCCGAAATTGTCCGTGTACGTAAGGTCCAGGCTGGCGCTGGATCGGAGTTTGAAGTCCTTCAGGAAGGTCAGTTCGGCATAGAGCCCGCCCTTGACGGTGGTGTAGGTGGTGTTTCCGAAGGAATAATGGATTCGTGCCACCGGATTTGTCACCTCTTGGGAAACGTATCTGGACGTACCGAATCCGCCGTAGAGTTCGTCTGGATTGTAGGCGTCTGTCACGGGCGTGAGCGGGTCCATGTTCAATGCGCCGACCAGTGGACCGGCCGTAGAGGAATTCTGCGTGACGGACTGCTTCTTCACATGCGTGACGACCAGATTGTTTCCCACGTGGAGAATGTCCTGCGGCAAAAGTTTGTGCTCGGAGGACAGGTTGACGGTGTAGCGCCGGAAATTGGACTTTCCTTTGGCGAGGATGCCGTCCTGGTCCAGATAGGAGGCCGAGGCGGTCCAGGAGGATCGCTTGGTCGCTGCGGAGATGCGTACGTTGTGCCGTTGGACAGGTGCGTTCCGGTAGAGGATGGCCTCCTGCCAGTCGGTTCCCTTGTGGAAAGATTCGACTTGTTCCGCTGTGAAGGGAAGGGCGGAGCCTCCGTTGACAGCCGCTTCGTTCTGGATGAGGGCGTACTCGTGGGCCGTGAGCAGGTCGATTTTCCGCGGAAGGTTCTGGATGCCATAGGAATAGTCGTAGGAGACGCTCCACGTTCCTTCGCCGCTCTTGCGGGTTGTAATCAGGATGACACCGTTGCCGCCCCGGGCTCCGTAGATGGCCGAGGAAGCGGCATCTTTCAGGATTTCGATGGACTCGATGTCGTCCGGGTTGAGGTATTCGATCCCCGAAACAGGCATCCCGTCCACGATGTAGATGGGCGTGGAGGTCCCATTGGTTCCGATGCCCCGGACATAAATCTGGACATCGGCTCCCGGCTGTCCGGAATTGGAAAGGACCTGGACGCCAGCCACCTTGCCGGAGAGGGCGTCGTCGGCGCGCATGATACCGGTCTTGTCGAGTTTATCCCCGCCGACCGAAGAAATAGCGCCGGTGAGGAGGCTCTTCTTCTGGACGCCGTAACCCACGACGACCAGTTCGTCGAGCAGTTCTGCATCCTGGTCCAAGACGACGTCGATGCGCTGCTGTCCCTTGACCGGAACTGCTATTTCCACATAGCCGACACAGGAAAAGATGAGGGTCTGCCCGTCAGAAACCTGGATGGAGTAATGACCCTCCAGATCCGTCATGGTTCCCGACGAAAGGGCACCCTTCGCATACACCGTTACGCTCGGTACCGGTCCCATGTCGTCTGTCACAGTGCCGCTTACGTTCCGTTGCTGGGCAAAACCCGGCTGGAAGCAGAACAGCATGGCGACAGGCCATAACACAAGTCGGAAAAACTTTTTCATGAATATTAGTTTTAGCTTGTGGCAAATATATGCGCTTTCCAACTTAGTTGTAGCGTCCTGCGCCCCTACAAAAACACTACATTTTTCCCCTACAAAAAATGATTATCTTTGCAGGTGATGAAAATGCTGATTCATATCGGGCTGGCCGCGCTCGGCCTGCTCTTCCCTTCGGGAGAGGAATCACTTCCCGGAGAACGTGCCATCACCTACTGGACGGAGGGCCCCAGTACGATTTCCTGTACCCAGGTCTGGGATATCGTTGCCGAAACAGATGACGGTGACCGTGTCTTTTGCGCCAGTAACGACGGCCTGTGTGTTTTCAATGGATATGGCTGGGACTATCCTTCCATTGCCGGGAACCCGATTATCCGCGCCCTGGATTATGATCCCGGTTCCGGACGGCTATACTCTTCCGGCGTGAATGGCTTTGGTTACTGGCTCCCGGACGGCTATGGGTCGTATCAGTACACACCCTTGTATATCAATGAAGAATTCCGTTCTTTCAGTCTGGATTTCTGGCGGATCGCCCTCTCCGGTTACAAGGTCTTGTTCCAGAGTCAGCAACAGATATTCGTCTATGACAAGCGGACCGACGACATGGAAATCATTCCTGCGACGGAGTCTTTCCGCTTTATTTACGAAGTGGGAGGCAGAATCTGGGGACAGGACGGAAGTACCCTTTTTCGTTTCAATCCGGACTTTTCCCGGGAGAGCGTCCTGTCCGTCAGCGGCCGGGTCGTCAATGTTCTTCCGCACGGGGGAGGTGTCGTGCTGGCGGTGGAGCGGGAGGGCTTGCTGCTTGTTCGTGAAGACGGGGGGATGGAGGCGTTGAACCTTTCTACCAATCGCCTGCTTTCCGAAGGGAAAATCACCTGCTGCGAGCGCACTCCGTCCGGCGAGTATCTCGTGGGAACCACCCAGGCTGGCCTGTTTGTCGTGGATGAGTCGGGTGAACTGCTTGGTCATATACCGATGGACCATCATGCCATCCTCTGTCTTACCTTGGACCGGGACG
>Ga0247611_10005285_pt1 | contig 17208 bp, 15 predicted proteins | sample 177DNAGHGhighgp2_FD_192422 | JGI IMG/M metagenome (GOLD analysis project Ga0247611, IMG submission 192422) | Sheep rumen microbial communities from Palmerston North, Manawatu-Wanganui, New Zealand - 1770 DNA GHGhigh gp2 | ecosystem: Host-associated > Mammals > Digestive system > Stomach > Rumen... | reverse complement strand
GGCTCTTGGTGATGAAGGCCGTATCCTCGTACGTGAGAGCGGCACAGAGCCCGTTATCCGTGTAATGGTCGAGGCAGGTACTCACGAGACATGTGAGAAGTACGTTGACCAGGTCATCGATGTCATTAAGGCAAAGGGCCATCTGGCTGAGTGATATAAAATATATTAATTAGTTATTAAGCAGGAAGCCGGAGCGTAGTGCTTCGGCTTTTTGCTTGAGATGGAAGTGACACATTTTTCTGTTATCACGGGCGTTTTGTGTCACGTGTTGTGTCATTTTGGATTCTATTGACACATATTTGATTTATAACGGGATTTTTGTGTAACGCCATGTGTTATTCTTGCGAATAAACGCTGAAATTCTCATATTGACATTCACGTATGCCGTGATAACATATGAGTAGATATTCATATGAATGATTACTCATATAAGGAGAACGGATCATGTTTTGGGACAAAATAGCAGGAGTATATGATTTTATTGAGAGAACATACAACGGTAAGGCAAACCGCGGTGCGATCAGGATCGTGTCAGATCTTATGGATCCTGAAGACAACGTTTTGGAATGCGCATGCGGAACAGGTATGTTCAGCGAAGGTATTGCCCCAAAGTGCAAAAAACTTACGGCAACTGACTTTTCCTCCAAGATGCTCAAAAGGGCAGAGAAGAAGTGCAGAAAATATGATAACTGCAGCTTTGAATTTGCTGACATCACAAGCCTGCAATATACTGATAACAGCTTCGATAAAGTCGTTGCAGCCAACGTTATCCATCTGCTCGATGATCCCCAGGCAGCCATGAAGGATTTTTCCAGGATCGTTAAGCCGGGAGGGGAGATAATAATCCCTACCTATATCAATAAGAGCAAGGTGTCGGCAAACAAGGCTGCAACTCTGTTCGATAAGATGGGCGCAGGGTTTAAGAGGCAGTTCGATGAGGAGACATATAAGGAATTCTTTGCAAAACTCGGCTATGAGGGTGCTGAATATATTGTCGCCGGCGGTCGTATGCCTTGCGATGTGGCAGTCATAAGAATTTGATAATCTGTTATAATGATTAAGGTTTGGGAGATCATTCAGATTGTGCGAACTGACATTTACACCTAAGGAGAATCACAAAATGCGTAAAGCAATCTCTATCGTACTTATTATTGCATCACTTTTTACCATAACAGTCACTTCAACAGGCTGCGGCAACGATGCTGATTATGCAGCTCCGTTGAAGCTCTACGATGCCTGGAATGCGGGCGAGAATGTTACAGGGAAGACTGTTGAGGTTATTGCCAACCGGGATTATTTCGATGAATTGATCTTCAATACTCCGTCACCTGATCTTAAGTGGAGCATTAGTATCTATGTCAGCGGCGACGGTGCCGATAAGATCAAGGACGGTGATACGGTCATCGTTAAAATAACCGAGTGCGAAGAACTTCTGACTAATCTCGTTTTCCACGGAACGATAGTTGACTGATCAGCCGGTCTTTTGTGCCAGCCTCTCTTCTTTCGGAAGCAAAATTGAATAGATAATAAGTCCTATAATACCTGCAGTAAACCACGCTGCGGGGTCTGCTGCCACGGCTACATAGAAAATGCCGACACGCATGGCGATAAAGGATACAAGAAACCTTGCTGCAAGTTCAGACAATCCCATGATCATGGATGCAAATCCGTGCCCTATCGCCTGGATGGAACTCCTGTAGATGAATATCATCGCCAGGAAGAAATAGAAGATCGCACTTTCGATTATGTAGATGCGTGCCCACGGAAGGTAGATGCTGATATCTGTTCCTTTGTCGAAGAATATGGGCAGTACGTGCGGAAGTGCCAGTACCACGATCAGGAATTCAATAACGGAATAGACGGCAAACATCTTAATGCATGAGCGGACGCCTTCTCGGATCCTCGCGAAATCTTTATAGCCGAAGTTCTGTCCCACATAAGATGACATCGTCTGACCCGCAGTGAAATTAGCCATGGTGATTATGTTCTGGAATTTGCTTGCTGCAGTAATGGCTGCAACAGCAGTTGATCCGAAGAGATTAAAAGAACTCTGCATGATCATTGTGCCTGATGCGGTAATGCCTGTCTGCAGAGCCATCGGCACGCCCTGCATCAGTTCTGAATAGATGATGTTGCGGCCGAATTTCCAGTGGCGGAGGCTGGGTCTTAATACATCCACACGGAGGAGTATGTATACAAGACACAGGATTGCTGACAGAACCTGTGATATTACTGTTGCATAAGCTGCCCCTGCAGTCCCGAGCTTGAACTTGATGATAAAAAGGAGATCCAGCCCTACATTTATTACTGCCGAAAATACGAGTGACACGAGAGGTATTCTGCTGTTTCCAATCGCGCGGAGAAGCGCTGAGAAGAAATTATAGAAGACCGTGGCAAAGATGCCGGCGCATATTATCGATATGTAATCGTGTGCATATTCGAAAATATCCTCCGGGGTATTCATCAGGATAAGGATCTGTTTTATTCCCGCCAGAGTTGCTATGGTAGAAACGGCTATCAGGATAAGTGACAGCACAAGTCCGCCCGTAAAAGAATGCTTGACCTCATCGTAATCGCAGGCACCGTATTTCTGGCTGGTGACAATGGAAAAACCCGTGACCATTCCAGCACATGTTCCGATGATGAAGAACATGATCGTGCCGGTAGATCCAACTGCAGCCAGCGCAAGCGGCCCTACAAACTGTCCGACGATAATGGTGTCTGCCAGGTTATAGAGTTGCTGACAAATGTTGCCGATCATGAGCGGCAGCATGAATTTCAGTATTACTTTATATGGTTTTCCTTCAGTCATTTTATAATCCATGCGAGGGATTTTATCACTTTGAGTGCCTCTAAAATACCACCGAGCAGTTATTTTTTATTTTATTCGGATGTTTTTCTGAAGAATGTCCGTTTTATGTCACAATGCATTTGATATAATACCTCACACGAATTAACCGTGGATGTTTGCGATGAGCAGACCACGCACGGAAATTCGCTGATATAATGGTAAGTCCGCATTTGAACTTCAGGTATGATCATCGGGAGGTGCAATTAATGAACAATCACGGTAATCAGAAGGACAATCAGGAAATCATCCAGCTGACAAAAGAGCACTTCAGTCTCCGTCTTTACAAGACGAACCTGAGCACTGACCAGTGGGCAAGACTGTGTATGCTCTTCAGTTCTATCGATGAGGTTTTAAGGGATGACCCGATAGACTGGCAGCAGGCAAGTTAATTACAGAACCGGCGCAGGCAGCAGGTCTGCAAGAGCAGACCCTGCACGCACTTGCCGTAAAAGAAGCATCATTTTTAACAGAATAACCTTAATAATTATGATTAATATAACTCCTGAGATATGATAAAATAATCGAGTCAAGGAGGTGGGTTATGGGTTTTTTGGATAGTTTTAAGGAAGCAATGCAGAGGGGCGCTGAAGCCGCTGAGAATTACCGCGAGCGTGAGCTTGCAGAGCAGACTGAAGAGAAGGGTATGCCTTTGGCACAGGCCAGACCGGCATCAAGGGTACCGGAACCTGCTCATACCGATCCCGGCGCACCGTTTGATTTTACTGTAAAGACTGAAGATCCTATCATAGTAAAGGATCCTGTTACAGGCAATGATTTTAAGTTCAGACTTCTGTCCAACGGAAGAGCGAAAATGGATAATCCTTCAATGTATGAAGGTCAGGATTTCAAGTCTATAGTTAAGGATACGATCATGGAGACTGTTGTAGTCAATCTGAACAATCCGGAATTCCTTCCTGACTGTTCAAATGTCAAGGCTCTTCTCATGCTCTCCAACAGAATGATCCAGCCTGTTACGGCCGAGCTTAAGTCAAAAGGATTCACAGTGGCATTTAAGATGCTCAATGTGACAAAGATCCAGGAACAGTAACAGCTTCAATCTCAGTTATCATCTGATTTGACAAACGGATAGAAGAATACATTCTCTCCGCAGAATACACATCTGCCTGTCATCGGTTTTACACTTGATTCCTGTATTGTCTTTCCGCACTTGGGACAAGGCATCATCTCGCTCTGATAATGGTTTTTGGGACCGTTTCCGCTCTCTACGAGAGTCTTGATCCTGCCGTTCAGTTCGTCAGCTGTAACACCATGTTCCTGCATGATATCCCACATGGCATTCATGACCAGTTCGATCTTCTCCAGCGAACACCTGAAATCCTCCACGGTTCTTCTTGCATCTGAAAGACGTTCTGTGTTGCGGGCGGTTTTAATTGAATCTGCGAAAACCTCTCCTCTTGTATTACCAAAACTCATCTGACAATACCTCCCTTATGGCATTTTGCTAACAGGATTTTAACATAAAAATGCCCGGCTTTTGAGACCGGGCATCCATCATTGTTCCATTAACTTCCGATTAGGGCAGTTTATTATCCTTCTATAGCAATCGTGTTGTTGGCTGGAAGTGCGTTGAGTTCTTTCTTAGGTATCGTCAGCCTAAGTACGCCGTCTTCAAATTTAGCCTTAACCTCCTCCACCGTAACGGCATCGCCGACGTAGAAACTCCTCTGCATGGCACCTGAATATCTTTCCTGACGGATGACCTTGCCATGTCTGTCTTTCTTCTCCTCGTCGTGTCCTTTCGAAGCGCTGATGATCATGTAGCCGTCCTCGAGTTTAACGTTGATCTGGTCTTTCTTAAATCCCGGAAGATCCATCTCGAGTTCATAATCAGATTCATTCTCGTGGACATCTGTCTTCATAAGATGACTTGCATTCTTGCCATACAGGCGCTTGTCCATTCCGGACAGTTCACGTTCCAGTTCGCGGGTCGGGAAGCCCCACCAGTCATCAAACAAGTTCTCACCCAAAATACCGGACATCAACATAATAATCATCTCCTTTGTACTGATATCATCTGTTTGTTGTTATCCGAGCATCAGGTCTTGCGATCCTTTGTTCGATTCACATTATAGTCCGCGGTCTGCCGCAGTCAACGGGATGCGGCGATCAATAACATCAAAATATAATGTCTCATTTTTGTGCAGTTTTTGACGCGCCGGTCAACTTGGACGGAACTATAATATTAGGGGCGTTACTTCTCAAAACGTGATAAAATCTCCCCATGGAAAAGATTGCGAAGATAATACTCTTACTGTTTGTAATATTGTTGAGTCTGATTATCATCGTGCGCATCCTCGGACTTGTGAACAGAGTTTCCAACCCGGGACGCACCGATACTGAAGTCTCTGCTTTCTCTGCCTTCAGTGAAGAGTCAGATTCGAACGGCATATCATTCAGGCATACGCTTACAGAAGAAGAAATAAACAATATAATTGCCCGCTGTGATTTCAGAAGTGACATGTATATCTATTATCAGGCCTTGGAACCTGAAGAGAAAAAAGCATACTGCCTGATCTATGACTGCGTTTCGCGTGCGGATTCGGAGGTCTTATGGGGAGACCGTGTTGATATTACCGAAGATAAGGTTATGGATGTCGTTAATTCGGTATATCTGGATCATCCGGAACTGTTCTGGATGGAGAACGGAGCCTCATATTCTTTTGGTCCGCGCAACAAGAAAGTCATGACCGTAAAGCCGAGATATAATGATCTGATCAACAATCTTGAGACCAATAAGACGGTATTCAATACAAACTGCAATACCATCCTGTCAGAAGCAAGGCAGCATGCATCGGAAGGGATTATATATCAGGAAGCTATTATCCATGACCGCCTATGCGAAGGCTGTGTCTATAATCTTGATGCTCCCAATAATCAGAGTGCATATAGTTGCATCGTTGGCGGAAGCACAGTGTGCAGCGGTTATGCACGTGCTTTCCAGTATCTCATGAGGGAGCTCGGAGTTCCGACCTACTATGTGATGGGACAGTCACTTCTGTCAGATGACAACGGAGCACATGCATGGAATATCGTCATGCTTAACGGAAATGCTTACGATGTTGATGTCACATGGGATGACGTCTTATGGGATGACATGGGTGCGCCTGCACACGCATATTTTAATGTGACTGATTCCAGGATCTCATCCACACATTCAAGAGACGAGATCTCCAATTTACTTCCTGATTGTGTCAGTGATGATCTGTCATATGACAAGGTGATAGGCGATACGATCATGATCGAGGACATCAACTGGCGGTAATCTATTTTTCTGATATCAGTGAGTTTATCCATAACAAAGCCTGCCTCACAAAAATGAGACAGGCTTGCATTTTATACAATAATCTTATTCTCCGAGCAACTTCTTCTTCTTGAGATTGAATTCCTCCTGAGTGATAGCACCGATCGACAGGAGTCTTCTGTATTTCTCTACTTCCTCTTCAGGAGCGATTACGACTCTGCTCTTATAGGGCTTCCAGTCATCGAGATGAGACAGGGACTCAGCGGTCATAGGCTTGATCTCAGGCTCTTTATCGTCTGTTGCTGCAGGCTGCTGAGGCTTGCTCCATTCCGGAACATAAGCATCGGTGATGCCGGGACCGTCGAAAGGCTTGGGTTTCTCCATCTCGGGAGTAACATTCTTCAATGGCACGAAAGGAGACTTCTTCTCAGGCTCCTTCTCAGGCTCCGGTGCAGCAGGTCTTGCAGCGGGTCTTGTAAAAGGTGATGCTGCAGGTGCTTCAGCAGGCTTAGCAGGTTCTTCTGGCTCTGCAGCTCTCGTTGAAGCCAAAGTCTTGCCGAAGGCATGAGGCCTCTCAACAGTCTCGGGTGCCTCATCCTTGATGAACATATCGTCCATGGTCTTGGAAGAGAACGGTGACTTTGCTGCAGGTCTTGCAAATGCATCCTTCTGAGGTGCCTCTTTAGGAGCTTCTGCTGCAGGTGCCTCCTGCTTAGCGGGTGCCAGCTGCTGTCTTGCAAAGGCAGGTCTTGCTGCGGCGCGCGCTGCTGCAGCTGCTTCCTTTGCAGCTTTCGCATCAGCTTCCTTGCCTGCAGTTGTGATCATGAGGTCGCTTATCTCGAGCAGTCTCTCCATGAATGTTGTGTTCTGTGTTGTATTGTCCCAATAGAAGGGGATGAAGGATCCGTCCTTCATATGGTAGATCATTACACCCGGGTCATTCTCCGTAGGTTCTCTCAGTGTTGCACCTTCGCATTCAGCAAAGTATACGGGACGCTCGTCAATCGTAACCATGTTGTTGTATACCTTCATGTGGCTTCCCTCAAAACCGACGATATCATAGAAGCATCCGTCTATGCCGCAGTCAAAGTGAGGATCTGATACTTCCCATCCGGTACCTTTCCTGTTTGCCTTGAAAAAGTAGGGACCAAGGAACAGGTACTTGCCTGAGAAATCAACGGCACGCACATATGCTGTAACATCGAAATAAGAACCCTTATCATCAACCGTCATCGGCTGATTCTGGTTGATCAGAATGCTGGAAGGTCTTGTCACATTAGGGATGCTCGTTCTGAGCACCATGAGGACCTCATACATGAGAGTTTCTCTCTCGCCGGAAGTCAGGTTGTTTATATCCATTTCAAAACCTCCCCAAAAATAAAGTAGTCATTCTACTAACCCATTATCTATTTTACCACATAAACTTGATATATATGTACTGTTATCTGACAAATAAGTTACAAATAAACAGAGCTGCTCCGATGCCGGAACAGCTCTGATTTTTTATGCATGGCAAACTGATTATTTTGCAAGTGATTCCTTGAACTTATCAAACTCTGATATGACCTCTTTGGAAGGCTCGCCTGTGATAAGACTTACGACTACGATGAAGATGCATGCTACTGCGAAAGCGGGTGCAAGTTCATAGATTTTTGCAAGGGAAGGTGACAGGGGCCCGATAAGGTATTCCCAGATGAATACCATGGCACCGCCTGAGATCATGCCTGCCAGAACTCCCCACTTGTTGGTCCTTCTCCAGAACATTCCGAAGATCATTGCGGGAGCAAATGCAGCACCGAATCCTGCCCATGCGAAAGATACGATCTTGAATACCGATCCGTTAGGATCCCATGCAACGATAACACCGATAACACCGATTACGAGAAGTGTTGCTCTTGCAAGGATGATGCCTGCCTTATCTGAAAGCTTGATGTTGAATGTATTCTTGAGGATATCTTCTGATATTGAAGATGATGCGGCGAGAAGCTGGGAATCTGCTGTTGACATCGTACTAGCAAGGATACCTGCAAGGATGATGCCTGCAACTGCTGCAAAGAATACGCCGTGTGTGCTGATGATCTTTGCGATATCAACGATGATCGTCTCGCCGTCAGGGAGCTGTTCCAGCGCACCTGCTTTTGTCATTCCGCTTCCGACAACACCGATCATGATGGCTGCGCCCATGGCGATAACAACCCATATAGATGCGATGCGGCGTGACAGCTTAAGCTTGTGGTGATCTTCGATAGCCATGAATCTGAGAAGGATATGAGGCATTCCGAAATATCCGAGACCCCATGACAATGTTGAGATCGTGGTAAGTACTCCGTATGAGCTTGCGCCGTCTGCTGAATGTGTTGCTGTAACGCTCCAGTAACCTGCGAGAGTCTTTGCGTTGTCTATAACGCTGCCCATGCCGCCGGCCTTGACGATGCCGAATCCGAGAACGACAGCAAGAGCAATTGTCATTACGATGCTCTGAATGAAGTCTGTCGTGGAAGCTGCAAGGAAGCCGCCGAGAGTCGTATAAACGATGATTACGATTGCACTGATGATCATTGCTGTGTGGTAATCAATATTGAACAGGGTGCCGAACAGTTTGCCGCATGCAGCAAATCCTGAACCTGTGTAGGGGATGAAGAATACAACAATGACAAATGCTGCAAAGAAACGGAGGATGTTCTTATCGTCGCCGAATCTCTTGGAGAAGAATCCGGGGATGGTAAATTCACCGATCTGGCTGGAATAGATACGCAGTCTCTTTGCGATGAAGAGCCAGTTGAGATATGTTCCGAGAGCAAGTCCTGCGGCTGTCCAGAAAGGGTCACAAAGACCTGCTGCATATGCAAGTCCGGGAAGGCCCATGAGGAGCCAGGAGCTCATATCCGATGCTTCCGCACTCATTGCGGTAACGAGCGGACCTAATTTACGTCCTCCAAGATAGAATTCGTCTGAGTTAGATGACTTGGAGAATTTGACGCCTACCGCCACTACGACGATGAGGTAGACCACGATGGTGGCCATGATGATAGCGCTTGTAGTACCCATAACAACTCCTTTATATCAAAAACTGTTTTGTATTATAATATACGGACACGGAGGTCTGCAAATGTTTGGACTTAAGAAAATATTGAGTATGGCTGTTGCTTCTGTCATGACAACGGCGATGATGATGAACTGTACGGTTTTGGCCGAAGAGTCTTTCGAGAGTGCGTCAGATTGCGTCGCATCGATAGGAGCCGGCTGGAATCTCGGCAACACCCTTGATTCGAACGGAACATGGATCACAGCTTCGGCCGGTGATTATCAGGCTTATGAGACTGCCTGGGGCAATCCCGTAACGACTCAGGAGATGATAGACAGCGTTAAGGCCCAGGGCTTTAATGCGATAAGGATCCCTGTTACCTGGTCTCAGCACATTGACGGGCTGGGCCATGTTGACAGTGCATGGATGGCCCGTGTTAAGACTGTTGTTGATTACTGTTATAATGACGGTCTCTATGTCATCCTGAACGTTCATCATGATACAGGTGAAGGCGGAGGAGACAAGGTATCCTGGATCTTTGCGGAGACATCCAACTATGAAGAAAATTCCGTGAAGTTTGCCGGACTCTGGACTGAGATCGCAAACGCGTTCAAGGATTATGGCGATCATCTCCTGTTCGAGGGATACAATGAGATGCTCGATTCAGGGAATACATGGAATGCTCCGCGCAACACATCTTCATATTCTGCAGTGAATAATTATGCCCAGCTGTTTGTGAATTCCGTCAGAGCGACGGGAGGCAATAATTCAGACCGCAACCTCATAGTCAATACATATGTCTCGTCTGTCGATCAGGCGGTGCTTGATAATTTCGTTTTGCCTAACGATTCCACCATGGGACATCTCATATGCGAGGTTCACTGCTACAGTCCCTGGGGATTTACGGGAACGAGCCAGTCTGTCACATGGACGTCGGTCCATAATGATTTCGGCACCGGAGACAAGTCGGAGATCAATGACATAATGAACAGGCTCAAGTCCTTTGCCGATACAAAGGGCGTGCCGGTCATTATCGGCGAATATGGTGCGGAGTTCAAGAACAATGAGGACCAGATCGCTTCGTATGCTTCTTATTTTGTTGATGCTGCAGGAAGCAAGGGAATCAAATGCTTCTATTGGGATAACGGTGATTACAAGACGAGCGGCGAAGGCGGTTATGCGATCTTCGACAGAGGAAGCCTCACATGGAAGAGTGCGATCGTATCTGCGATAGTCGATGCGGCAAGTGCATATACGGCAGCTGCGGAAGAGCCGGAACCGAGTGAGACTGAAGAGACATCAGAGCAGAGTACGGAAGCAACTGCTGCTTCATCAGAGACATCGGAGACTGCGGCAGAGAGCGAACCCGCTATAACGGAGACTGCGGTTACGGATCCTGAGACGGGGGACGGTACGGATGAGAAAAAGATCTCACTTCTTCCTTTCGTAGTGTTGGATCTTGTGCTTGTCGGAGCTGCCGGTGCCCTTGTAGCGTACTATCTCCAAAGAAAGAAAAAATGACATATTAATCCCGTTTATTTTTCCCTGCTTATTGTTATAATAGTTCAATATGAATTCGACAGTTCATCCGGTTAACATCATATTGAACCTGGGCGGGAGGTATTACTATGATCGAGAAGGAGCAATGGGCCGGCTTTAAGGGGCGCAGGTGGAAGATGGAGATCGATGTAAGAGACTTCATCATCAACAACTTCACTCCATATGACGGCGACGAGTCTTTCCTTGAAGGTCCTACAGAAGGAACTAATATTCTGTGGGATAAGCTGCAGGAATTTCAGAAGATAGAGAGAGCCAGAGGCGGCGTTCTTGATATGGAGACGGAGATCGTCTCCGGACTTACCGCATACGGCCCCGGTTATATCGACAAGACAACCAAGGATCTTGAGAAGGTCGTAGGCCTTCAGACTGATATGCCTCTTAAGCGTGCTTTCATGCCTTACGGCGGTATCAAGATGGCCGAGCAGGCCTGCCGCCAGTACGGATATACCCCCAGTGAGAAGCTCCACGATATTTTTACCCAGTATCACAAGACTCATAACGATGCGGTCTTTGATGTATATTCCCCCGAGATGAAGCTGGCACGCCACAGTCACATCATAACCGGACTTCCCGATACCTATGGACGCGGAAGGATCGTCGGTGATTACCGCCGTGTTGCACTTTACGGCATCGACCATCTCATCGCGATGAAGGAGATAGACAAGAGCAAGCTCGGAAGATCCAGCATGCTTGAGAACGATATAAGGCTCAGGGAAGAGATCGCTGAGCAGATAAGAAGCCTTGAGGGTATGAAGGAGATGGCTAAGATCTACGGATTTGACATTTCCGAGCCGGCCAAGGACGCAAGAGAAGCTGTGCAGTGGGTATACTTCGGTTACCTTGCTGCGATCAAGACACAGAACGGTGCGGCAATGTCTGTCGGAAGAGTGTCGACATTCCTCGACATCTACATCGAGCGTGACCTTAAGGCAGGCAAGATTACAGAGAAGGAAGCTCAGGAACTCATTGACCACTTCGTCATGAAATGCAGGATGGTCAAGTTTGCCAGGATCCCTTCTTATAATGCACTTTTCTCAGGTGACCCCGTATGGGCAACTCTGGAAGTCGGAGGAACGACTTTCGACGGCCAGCACATGGTAACGAAGAACGACTACAGATTCCTTCATACCCTTGAGAATATGGGTCCTTCTCCCGAACCGAACCTCACAGTCCTTTACACATCCAGACTGCCTGAGAACTTCAAGAGATATGCTGCGAAGATCTCCGTAACGACTTCTTCGATACAGTACGAGAATGATGATGTCATGAAGCCTGTGTGGGGTGATGACTATTCGATCTGCTGCTGCGTATCAGCTACCGAGACAGGCAAGCAGATGCAGTTCTTCGGAGCGAGAGTCAACCTTGCAAAGTGTCTGCTCTACGCCATCAACGGAGGTTGGGATATCTGGTACAACGTTCAGGTCGGACCGAAGTTCAAGAGGATCAACGACGAATATCTTGATTACGATGATGTCATCGAGAAGTTCACCGCCATGATGAACTGGCTTGCATCCCTGTATGTCAATACTCTTAATGTCATCCACTATATGCATGACAAGTATTACTATGAGGCAGCCGAGATGGCGCTCATCGATACTGATGTAAGAAGAACATTTGCAACAGGTATCGCAGGATTCTCACACGTAATCGATTCCCTGTCCGCCATCAAGTACGGCAAGATCAGGGTTATCCGCAACGAGGAAGGATATGCTGTCGATTATGTCAACGAGGGTGGTGATTTCCCGAGATACGGCAATGATGATGACAGGGCTGACGATATCGGTCTGTGGCTCCTCGATACATTTGTCACAATGATCAAGGGTCGCAAGACATACCGTGATAGTGAGCCTACGATGTCGATACTTACCATTACTTCCAATGTTGTATATGGCAAATACACGAATGCTCTTCCTGACGGACGCAAGGCCGGAACACCTCTGGCACCCGGCGCCAACCCGTCATACGGTGCAGAGAAGAATGGTCTTCTCGCTTCCCTCAACTCTCTTGCCAAGATCCCTTATCACTGGGCGCTTGACGGTATATCCAACACTCAGACGATCAATCCCGATGCACTGGGTCACGATGATGAAGAGAGAACGAAGAACCTCGTTAATGTCCTTGACGGATATTTCGATCAGGGTGCACACCATCTGAATGTTAACGTATTCGGCATCGACAAGCTCCGTGATTGCCAGGAGCATCCGGACAAGCCCGAATATGCGAACTTCACCATCCGTGTATCAGGATATGCGGTCAAGTTCATCTCACTTACAAGAGAGCAGCAGGATGATGTTATCGCAAGAACATTCCACGACAGGCTGTGAGATAACAGGTTTAGTTAATTCCATTGAGAGCTTCGGGTCCGTAGACGGACCCGGAGTTCGTTTTATTTTGTTCATGCAGGGATGTGCGATGCGCTGCAGATACTGCCATAATCCCGAGACGTGGTCTTCGTGTCCGGAGGGTGTAATGAAGCTTACACCGCGTCAGGCACTCGATATGGCGCTCCGCTATAAGTCTTACTGGAAAGGCGGGGGCGGCATTACCGTATCGGGAGGAGAGGCGATGCTCCAGATCGATTTCGTGACTGAACTGTTCAGGCTCTGCAAAGAGGAAGGCGTTAATACCGCACTGGATACGTCAGGGAATCCTTTCACCTATGAAGAACCTTATTTTACAAAGTTCAAAGCCCTGTGTGATGTTACGGATCTATTTATACTTGATATCAAGCACATCGATGATGATGCGCATAAAGCCCTGACCGGATGCACGAACACAAACATCCTGGAGATGGCAAGGTATCTGTCTGATAACGGAAAGCATATGTGGATAAGGCATGTGCTTGTGCCAGGGCTTACAGATGATGAGGATGCCTTATACCGCCTCGGGGATTTCATTAAGACACTCGGCAGTGTTGACCGGGTGGAAGTGTTGCCGTATCATTCTCTTGGAATAGCCAAGTGGGATAGGCTGGGTCTTGAGTATACATTAAGGGATACAAGAACTCCTTCCAAAGAACAGATGGATATTGCAAACCGGCTTTTACACACGGCTGATTATAAGGGATATAAGGGAGAATAATCATGGCTTTTGCGGGAATGTTTCTCGGCACGGTATTTGTGGTAATAGCGATATTGATCTTTTTTATCGCTTTTGTTGAACTGATCATCGGCATCATTCTTCTGGTAAAGAAAAAGAAGGTGCCCGGTATAATACTTCTCGTGTTATCGGCAATACCTGTAGTGGTCACTGTCGTATTACTTATAATTGCGTACTTTACGGCAGAATACCCGGAGTATGATACATACGACGGCGGCACCGTAACGATCAATATGGAAGATGTCCGCATTATGAAGAACATCATCAGAGCAAAGGATATGGAGGGCCTGGACGAGTACCTCGACAAGCATCCGGAGCTCATCTATTACCAGGATAACAACCATCAGACGCTGCTCGAATACGGACTTCACGACTTCAATGTTGAGATCATGCAGACAGCTGTCGATCATGGCGCCGTGTTTGATGCTGAGCCTACATTCAGGAACCTGAGATATGATCATTCGCTTGAAAACTTTTTCGATGAAGAATACAGGACTTTTGCGATTGGACATGAGCCGGACACGCCGCCGTATGCTTCCGGAGTGGCAACGGAAGAGATGATTGAGGCCGCTCGGTTTGCGATCGATCACGGTGCAGATGTTGAGTGGGACAAGAATACCGGCCATTATACTTTCGCCGATCATGTCGAATGGTGGATATCAAGTGACGGGCAGATCAGTGATAAGGATAACGAACTCCTTGAACTGGCAAGGTCTGCTCTCAGGTGACCATTTGTAATATTTATATTTATCATTATTTGCTACAATATTGCGCAGGAGGATTTACCTGTTATGTTTAAGATCGGTTTTGATAATGATAAGTATGTTACTTTGCAGAGTGAGCACATCAGAGAGCGTATTGATAAGTTCGGCGGCAAGCTCTATCTCGAATTCGGCGGCAAGCTGTTCGATGACTATCATGCCTCACGCGTTTTGCCCGGGTTCCATCCCGACAGTAAGATAAGGATGCTCAAGGAATTGGCTGATGACGCAGAGATCGTAATTGCGATCAATGCAGATGCCATTGAGAAGAACAAGAGACGCGGCGACATCGGCATCACATACGATCAGGAAGTCCTTCGTCTTATCGATGCATTTACCGAATTCGGACTTTATGTAGGCAGCGTTTGCATTACCCAGTTCCAGGGTCAGTGCCTGGCAGAGAAGTTCGAAGCAAGACTTAAGCAGCTCGGCATCAAGTGCTACAGACATTATCCGATCGCAGGTTATCCGATGAACATTCCTCTTATCGTGAGTGAAGACGGATATGGCAAGAATGAATATATCGAGACATCACGCAGACTTGTTGTCGTTACTGCTCCGGGTCCCGGATCCGGCAAGATGGCAACATGCCTTTCCCAGCTCTATCACGAGAACAAGCGCGGCATCAAGGCAGGCTATGCAAAGTTCGAGACATTCCCCATCTGGAGCATTCCTCTCCAGCACCCTGTAAATGTTGCTTATGAAGCTGCTACAGCTGATCTTGCAGATGTGAACATGATCGACCCGTTCCATCTGGAAGCATACGGCAAGACAACAGTAAATTACAACAGAGACGTTGAAGTATTCCCTGTAGTCAATGCCATCTTCGATAAGATCTATGGCGAGTCACCTTATAAGAGCCCTACGGATATGGGCGTTAACATGGCTGGCTTTGCGATCGTTGATGACGATGCATGCTGTGAAGCATCCAGAATGGAGATAATCAGACGTTACTATCAGGCAAAAGTCGGTGTAAGGCAGGGTCTGTCAGACGGTTCCGACGTTGCCAAGATCGAGCTGCTCATGAACAAGGGCGGAATAGATACTTCAGACAGGCGTGTCATCGGTGCGGCACTTGTTCGCGCTGATCAGACAGACGGTCCGGCTGTTGCGATGGAACTGCCTAACGGTCAGGTCGTAACAGGAAAGACCACGGCACTCCTCGGACCTGCATCCGCATGTCTCCTGAACGCATTGAAAGTGCTGGCAGGGATCGGTCACGACATTCCTCTCATCTCACCCAATGTCATCGAGCCTATACAGGATCTGAAGATAAATCACATGGGCAACCGCAATCCGCGTCTCCATACTGACGAGGTCCTCATTGCCCTTGCAATATCCGCTGCAACAAATCCTACAGCTGAACTTGCGATGCAGCAGCTCGGCAATCTTGTGCATGCGGATGTTCACTCCACGACGATCCTCTCGAGCGTTGACATGAACGTCTTCAGAAAACTCGGCGTGGATGTCACATGCGAGCCTAATTACCAGACCAAAAAACTGTATCACAAATGATATCGCGTAAAGCGCTTAAAGTCTTCATATCATGTCTGATCATGGCAGGGGCGGCACTAGTCTCTTCGTGTTCAGACAGGTATTCCGGACCTTCTTTTGACGGAACTGCTGATCTGATCACGGCTGATAAGTGCAGCAGCAACTGCGGAGGTCATTTTCAGGCAGAGGGCGATGAACTTGATTTCTGCTATGTAACTTCCGAAGCCGGATACTACGATCTGAATATTGAATACATCCAATCAGGAAGCGAAGACCACACACTCGGCCTTTTTATTGATGACCATTTCTTCGGCAAAGTTGAATATGCCTCTTCTGAGGAAGGCACTGCAGCCGAGACGGTATATCTTGATAAAGGTGACAATATAATAAGATTCAAGTTTATTAAGGGTGACGGCGATGTGACTGTCACCGGCATCAGGATAACTCCATCTGACAGCACGATATCGCTTGTTGTAGCTCCCCACGAGGACGATGAGATCCTGGCTTTCTCGGGTATCATCGAGAATACTCTTAACGAAGGCGGCACTGTCAAAGTACTGCTTCTGACAAACGGTGATTATTTCAGCAGTGAACTGGGTCCTGTCAGGATCCGCGAAAGCATTGCGGCACTCGCACACATCGGTGTGCCTCAATCCGATATCATCCTCCTGGGATACGGTGATGCCCAGATAGCGGAGCTTTATATGAACGGTGACGATAAGACCGTTCTCACATCCAAAGCGGGATTTGACTCAACATACGGGGTTCCCGAACTGAATATGTTTGACTATCACACTCTTGATACGGGATCCCCCGCTTCATATTCCGGATTCAATCTCAGTTCTGATATGTTTAATATACTGAGCACTTTACGTCCGCAGACGATCTATACGACTTCGGAGGCGGAGTGGCATCCTGACCATAAGTATGCTTCAAGGCTTGTCTGCGACACTATCGTCAGGGTGGCGCAAAGCTTTGATTACCATCCTGTGCTCTGTCAGAGCGTGATACACGGCGAAGTTGCCGAGTGGCCTGACAGGGATTCATCTGTCTTTGATGATCCTTTCCCGTCAGGCGGGGTGTCCCTTGATTGGGAGGAGGCAGTTCATTTCGAGTTGACGGAAGAGATGATGCAGCATAATCATGATGCGATAAG
>Ga0247611_10005283_pt1 | contig 17212 bp, 15 predicted proteins | sample 177DNAGHGhighgp2_FD_192422 | JGI IMG/M metagenome (GOLD analysis project Ga0247611, IMG submission 192422) | Sheep rumen microbial communities from Palmerston North, Manawatu-Wanganui, New Zealand - 1770 DNA GHGhigh gp2 | ecosystem: Host-associated > Mammals > Digestive system > Stomach > Rumen... | reverse complement strand
GAGTTGCGTCAGATTAGCTTTGACAGTATCATCTATGTAGAGGGAATGAAAGACTATGTGCGCTTCCACATTGAGGGGGAACGGTTGCCGCTGACCACTCACATGACAATGAAAGCCGTGGAGGATACACTGCCCCAAGATACCTTTATGCGCATCAACCGTTCCTATATCGTCCGTTTGGACAAGATAAGAACGGTTGACCGTAACCTCTGTGTCTATATCGGTGATGAGATCATCCGCGTCACCGATGCCTATCGTGAGGCTTTCGAGCGTTACTGTTCAGAACACTGATATCTTACTTCACCACATACTTAGTCCCGTTATGGATGTAGAAACCTGAGGGCAGAGATGACAACAGGGTGCTGCAGACATATTGTCCCTGTAGGTTGTACACACCACTGCCAGCAGACTGGTTTGTGTGCACCGCCTGGACGGCTGTGACGGGGATGCCCGACTCTTCCATTGCCTCATGGATGCCGGACATCATATAATTATTATAGATGGACAGCGCCTGACGGTTGATGATTGTCATAGAGGGACGGTTCAAGTAGTTCGTGTCCCAGACAACAGGTATGAGACCCTTGGCGAAGCATTTCTTCATCAATGTCTTGTAATGATGCTTGATGGAGGCATTATGTTTCTCCTGACTCTCTCCGCTGCCACTAATCGTCCGCCAGTTGGCACCGAACTCTCCGATATAGACGGGGATGCCTTTGTCTGCAAACATAGTCTTCATTTTTTCCAGTTCTTCCTCCATATATTCCTCCTCACTATGGGTGGCATTATGTTGTGAACCACTGACATGATTGTCTTTGCCCCAATAGTAGAACACCTTACCCCACGACTCATCTTTCTCCATGCCCCAGAATTGCCAGGGAGCATAATAGTGTACCTCTACCATCATTCTTTGCGCGGCAGGGTCTGTCGGTAATTTTGTCAGGAAGTTACAGGTATGGTCGATATTCGTACCTGGTCCCTGGATGATGAGGACACGCAGGGCGTTGTTGCCTCCTGATGCGCGGACAGTATTGATGAACTCCTGCTCATACTCCACCAGGTTATTGGTCGCTGACTGGGTATCTGCATTGGGTTCATTCAGTCCGGCAAAAAGCAACCGCTCGTCATAGTCGCGGAAGGTCTCCGCTATCTGTTGCCAGATCTTGTTGAGGATGAACTTGTTCTTCGGAATCAGTGTAGCATCCTTGATGTTATTCTCCAGCCAACCACCATCCCAGTGTTGGTTGATGACGACATAGAGTCCTGCTTTCAAGGAGTAATCTACAATCTCCTTGACACGGTTCATCCACACAGGGTCGATGGTATAGTCGGACGCGTCAATAATATGTCCCATTACCCAGGCACATGGGATACGGATTGAACGGAAACCCTGTGCCTTCACAAAGTCTATCACTGCCTGGGTCGTCTTGGTTCCCTGCCAGGCGGTCTCGGCAGACAGTCCCCCGTTGTTGGTGAAATTATTCCTGCTATCACCAGCCTCTAATGTGTTACCGAGATTCCACCCCGGTGACATGCGAGTGGCAACTTCCGTAGCCGTCAGTTCCATGGATGACTGTGCCATGCTGCTGATAGCAGTGGCAACGAATAAGGTAAGGATCACTTTTCTCATGTTCAATATACTAAATGGTTTGATAGCCTCAGGGAGCACAGAGGGCATTGCATACCCGGTTCTGGAAATGTCGTCCGGGATCGGGACTCATGATGCCCTGATTGATGATTGAGAAACAGAGTTGATGACCGTTTGCCGACGTGCAGTAGCCTGCCAATGCCGACACACCAGTCACCGTACCTGTCTTTGCCCTCACATTCTCTTCGGCGAAGGTACCCTTCATGCGTGTTTTCAATGTACCGTCACGACCTGCGATGGGCAGGGAGGGCAGTAAGTGCATATAGATGTTTGAGTTATGATAGGCATAGCGTAGCAGACGCATCTCCAATTCTGGTGTCACATAGTTATACAAAGACAATCCACTGCCGTCAGCAATCCGATAGGGATTCTTCCCGTTGCCTACTTTCTGGATGAGTTGTTTGATAACACCAGCGGCATCCTTCGCTCTTACAGGACGATGCCCTGTGGAAACACCAATTTGGTAGAACATAGCTTCCGCATAGAAGTTATCACTGTTCTTCATCATACGTTGTAGTATCTGATCCATGTTATGGAAGCGACTGCAGATGATATACGCATCATTAGGCAGATTACCGTCAGAGAGCCTTATATGGTCAAGTACGATACCATTCTCGGAAAGTTCATTGACAAAGCGATCTAAGAAGGCGATATCACGACCGAGGGAAAGAGGCGACAGTTTCGGATTGTCATCGTCCCAGCACCATCCCTCGCCCAACAAATCAGCATCCTTCATTGATTTGTCAGCGATAATACGTCCACGGATAGTATCCACACCCATGCGCAGGATGCTCTCCACGAAAGCTTTCATGTCGTCGCTGTTAAAGGCAGGGTCGAAACCTCCCACGCAATAGAGGTCGCCGTTTAGAGTATGATCCTCTATGTTGCCAGTATAATAAAGTTGTGTGCGGAATTGATAGGAACCGCCGAGACAGTCAAGTGCTGAGATGGCGGTGACAAGTTTCATCGTGGAGGCAGGACGCATAGCCTGTCGCTCATTCACCTTATATAATACTGAGTCGGCAGTCAGGTCATAAACAATCATGCCGACCATTGAGGTCTCTAATAGCTTCGACTGCATCAGTGAATCAAGTCTATACTGCACATTCTGCGGCCATGGTAAAGCAACTTCCATGGTGTCCACACAGAAGGTATCGGGCTCTTCCGTCTGTGCTGTCATGCCGACGGAAACCACTGTCAATAGGAATATAATCTTCAGTCTTTTCATAATTTACATGCAAAGATACGAAAAAACTCTAAACTCTACTCTTTACTCTCCAAACTTTTTATTATCTTTGCAGCATAATTTACTACTAATATGGTATACAAATATGATTTTCTGGTAATAGGAGCAGGTGTGGCAGGCATGAGTTACGCCTTGAAAGTGGCACGTGCCAACAAAGGTAAGGTGTGTATGATTTGCAAGACATCGCTTGATGAGGCAAACACATCGTTTGCACAAGGCGGTGTGGCAAGTGTAACGAATATGAAACTCGACACTTTTGATAAGCATATTGCCGACACGATTATCGCAGGTGACTATATCTCCGATCGCAAGGCGGTGGAGCAGGTGGTGCGTAATGCTCCTGAGCAGATTATGGAACTTGTGAACTGGGGTGTGAACTTCGATAAGAAGGAGGACGGGACTTTTGACTTACACCGTGAGGGCGGTCACTCTGAGTTCCGCATTCTTCATCATGCTGATGATACAGGAGCAGAAATACAGCGTGGACTCATGGAGGCTGTACGCAACCATCCCAATATTGATATCAAGGAGAATCATTTCGCCGTAGAGATTATCACACAGCACCATTTAGGCGTACGGGTGACACGTCGCTCACCTCATATCCAATGCTATGGCTCCTATGTATTAAATCCTGAAACTCATAAAGTAGATACCTATCTTGCCAAGATGACAGTGATGTGTACAGGCGGTTGTGGTGCCGTCTATCTCACCACCTCGAATCCTGTTATTGCTACAGGTGATGGTATTGCTATGGTCTATCGTGCCAAAGGTACAGTGGCGGATATGGAATTCGTGCAGTTCCATCCCACCGTATTGCATAATCCGAACGAGACGCATCCTGCTTATCTCATTACGGAAGCAATGCGTGGCTATGGTGGTATTTTGAAACTGCCCAATGGAGAAACGTTTATGGAGAAATACGACGAGCGGCTGTCGTTAGCTCCTCGTGATATTGTGGCTCGTGCCATTGACAAGGAAATGAAGATACATGGTATTGATCATGTCTGTTTGGATGTCACCCACAAAGACCCGGAAGAGACACGTCATCATTTCCCGAATATCTATCAGAAATGTCTGTCAATGGGTATTGATATCACTACCGACTATATACCTGTACGTCCTGCTGCTCACTATATGTGTGGCGGTATCAAGGTAGACCTCAACGGACAGTCGAGCATAGAGAGACTCTATGCTCTTGGAGAATGTTCCTGTACAGGTCTGCACGGAGGTAATCGTCTTGCTTCTAACTCACTCATCGAAGCTGTGGTCTATGCCGATGCTGCTGCGAAGCATTCTCTGCAACATGTTGATGAGTACGATTATAATACAGAGGTTCCGAAATGGAACGACGAGGGTACCATGACTAACGAGGAGAAGGTGCTGATTACACAGTCTGTCAAGGAAGTGGCACAGATTATGTCTAACTATGTGGGTATCGTGCGCAGTGACCTCCGTCTGCATCGTGCATGGGATCGTCTCGACATGCTTTATGAGGAGACGGAGCGATTGTTCAAGCGCGTGAAGGCAAGTCGTGACATCTGTGAACTCCGTAATATGATTAACGTGGGTTATCTGATTACCCGTTGGGCGCTGGAACGCAAGGAATGCCGTGGACTTCATTTCACCATCGACTATCCCTTACATGCCTATGATAAAAAATAATCCTGTTATTACGTTGTAAGTATGGTTTATATAGCGCTCCCTGATAATCAAGTAAGACGACTGTCCTTCTATCTTGCCATGGAGGAATATGTGGCGAGAAACGTGAAGGCGGCTGACTGTTTCTTTATGTGGCAGGTAGAGCCTAGCGTCATTTTCGGGCGCAACCAACTGATTGAGAACGAGGTCAATCTCGACTTTTGTCGCAAGCACCATATCCAGGCCTATCGTCGAAAGAGTGGGGGCGGCTGTGTGTATGCCGATATGAACAATGTTATGTTCTCCTATATTACCAGTGAGGAACAGGTGGGCTTCACTTTCAATCGATATATCAACATGATAGTGCTGATGCTTCAGAAACTGGGTGTTGATGCATCTCCTTCAGGACGTAACGACGTGATGATAGGCAATCGTAAGGTGTCAGGCAATGCGTTCTATAAGATTCCTGGTCATAGTATCGTACACGGAACCATGCTCTATGATACAGACATGCTGAACATGGCAGGTGCCATCACACCTCCTGACACGAAACTGATGTCGAAGGGAGTGAAGAGTATCCATCAACGTGTGGACTTCTTGAAGAACCACATCGATCTCAGCCTGCCAGAATTCAAGGATTTCGTGCACAAACAACTCTGCGAGGAGGATTACATGCTTAGCGAGGAGGATATTCGACAAATCGAGAAGATAGAACAGGAATACCTCTCCGACGAGTTCATTTATGGAAAGAATCCACGTTATACTATCATTAAGAAACGTCGTATAGAGGGAGTAGGTGAGTTTGAGGCTCGTATAGAGGTGAAGAATGGCATCATCAAGAGTGTTAATCTGATGGGCGATTACTTCCTGATTGGTGACCTTGACAAAGGATTGCTTGACAAACTGAAGGACGTACCTTTAGAAGCAAGGGCCATTAATCACATTCTGCCTGACCGCATTGATGATATCATCATGAATCTCATGAAAGTTGATTTTGTAGATTTACTAACTGAATAAATATATATGGAAAACAAAAAGACCTGTCTCTATGACAAACATGTAGCACTTGGAGCTTTGATATCTCCTTTCGGTGGCTTCGATATGCCAATCCAATATACAAATATTGTAGATGAACATCAGGCTGTGCGTCAGCACTGCGGTGTTTTTGACGTGAGCCACATGGGCGAAGTTCTTGTTACTGGTAAGGATGCTGAGCGTTATGTCAATCATATCTTTACCAATGATGTCAGAAATATCCCTAATGGGAAAATCCTTTATGGCATGATGTGTTATGAGCATGGTGGTGTGGTAGATGACTTACTTGTCTATAAAATGGCTGACGACCGTTTCTTCCTCGTCATCAATGCCTCTAATATTGATAAGGATTGGGCATGGATACAACAGCAAGCGAAGGGTTTCGATGTCACGTTGGAACATCAAAGTGACCAGTATGGTGAATTGGCCATACAGGGTCCTGAGGCAGAACAAGTGATGGAAGAAGTGTTGGGCATCCCCTGCAAGGAACTGGTGTTCTACACTTTCAAATCCCATACGCCCATTAACCCCACTAATCCCACTAACCCCATCCTCATTTCCCGCACCGGCTACACAGGCGAAGACGGCTTCGAAATCTACGCCTCAGCGGAATACATCAATGAGTGTTGGGATAAACTCATTGCTGCAGGTGTAAAACCTTGTGGACTGGGTTGTCGTGATACCCTGCGTTTCGAGGTGGGACTTCCCCTTTATGGTGACGAGTTATCCGAGGATATCACCCCCATTATGGCAGGACTGGGTATCTTTGTCAAACTCGACAAGGAGGAGTTTATCGGCAAGGAGGCTCTCGCTAAGCAAAAGGCAGAAGGTGCACCCAAGAAACTCGTCGGCATCGAACTCAACGACAAGGCGATACCTCGTCATGGTTATGCTGTACTGAATAGGGAAGGCGAACCCATCGGTGAGGTAACCACTGGCTATCATACGATATCGACCGATAAAAGTGTTTGTATGGCGTTGATAGATGCTCAATATGCCAAACTGGATACTGATTTGCAGATACAAATTCGCAAGAAAGTTTTCCCCGGCAAGGTGGTTAAAAAGCAATTCTATAATAAAAACTATAAAAAATAAATAATATGGCAAAAGTAATTGAAGGACTCTTTTACAGCGAGTCACATGAGTACGTAAGAGTAGAAGGTAATTATGGTTTCATCGGCATTACTGATTATGCACAAAATGCTTTAGGTAATGTGGTGTATGTTGACCTGCCGGAAGTAGACGATGAAGTCACTGCAGGTGAGGAGTTTGGTGCCGTAGAGAGCGTAAAGGCGGCAAGCGACTTGATATCTCCCGTCAGTGGTACTGTCGTAGAGGTGAACGACGCATTGGATGACCAACCAGAGTTAGTCAACCAGGATGCCTTCGCCAACTGGATCATCAAGGTGGAGATCAGTGACAAGGGTGAACTTGACAACCTGATGGATGCCAAGGCATACGCTGCCTTCTGCGAGAAGTAATTATTTTTGAGATAACGACCATGTTTAAATATTTCCCTCATACCGAGGAGGATTTACAGGTGATGATGGAGAAAGTCGGGGTGAAAAGCCTCGAAGACCTCTATGCGGAGGTACCTGACGAGATCCGCTTTAAAGGTGATTACCAGTTGCCTGAGCAGATGAGCGAGGTAGAGGTGCGCCAGTTGTTCGAGCAACTCGGAAGTCAGAACGAGCAACTCCGATGCTTTGCTGGCGCTGGTGTCTATGACCATTACACCCCTGCCGCCATCCCCAACCTGCTCAGTCGCTCGGAGTTCCTGACAAGCTACACCCCCTATCAGGCGGAGATTTCTCAAGGTACACTGCACTATATCTTCGAATACCAGTCGGTGATGGCAGAGTTGACAGGCATGGATATCTCCAATGCGTCGATGTACGATGGTACGACAGCTGCCGCAGAGGCGGTGATGATGGCTGTTGCCGCTGGAAAGAAACAGGATACTGTACTCATCAGTGAGACGATAGATCCGAAGACACTGAAGGTGATAGAGACCTATACTCACTTCCATGGTATCAAGATTGAGATGATTCGTCAAAAGGATGGTATCACTGATCAGACACACCTCAACGACCTGTTGTCCCAATGCCAGGGAAAGGTTGCCGGTGTCCTCGTGCAACAACCAAACTACTATGGTGTCGTCGAAGACTATAGCGGCTATGCTGACACCATCCATGAGCAAAAGGGACTCTTTATCATGGACTGTGTCGCTGCTGACCTTGCCGTCCTTAAGACACCAGGAGAGTGGGGAGCAGATATTGCTGTGGGCGACGGACAGTCATTAGGAATTCCTATGCAGTGGGGAGGTCCGTATGTTGGTTATATATGCTGCACGGAGAAACTCATCCGTAAGATGCCAGGACGTATCGTCGGTATGACGAAGGACAATCGTGGGCAACGTGCCTTCGTACTGACACTGCAGGCTCGTGAACAGCACATCCGACGTCAGAAGGCTACTTCCAATATTTGTTCTAATCAGTCACTCATGGCATTATGGGTGACCGTATACCTGTCGTTGATGGGTAAGGAAGGGCTCAGGGATGCTGCGAAACTGTCGTATGCTGGCGCTCATTATCTCTGCGACGAGTTACAGAGGACAGGATATTTCCGACTCACTTACAATCAACCGTTCTTCAATGAGTTCTGTGTCACCTGCGACAAGGAGGTGGATACACTCCTGAAAGCCTGTGTGGAAGAAAGATTCCTCGCCGGTGTGAAAATCAACGACCATACCCTGATGCTCGCTGTCACGGAACAGCGTACGAAGGAAGAGATTGACGAACTGGTTGACACCATCAGACAAATTATGGAGGAGATGCCATGAACAACAGACTATATGGAAACCTGATCTTCGAGCTCTCGAAGGAAGGACGTAAGGGTTATTCCCTGCCCAAGAACCGCTTTGGCAATTATGAGATACCTGCAAGCATGCAACGCCAGGAATCTGCTGAGTTGCCGGAATGTGACGAGATGACGGTGGTGCGTCATTACACAAACCTTTCAGCCAACAATTTCGGCGTAGATAACGGCTTCTACCCATTGGGCTCTTGCACGATGAAATATAATCCAAAGATTAATGAGGAGATGGCGGCACTGCCACAATTCACTAACCTGCATCCCTTGCAGCCTCAAGAGACAACACGGGGTGCCCAGGCGGTATGCACCTTGGTAAAGAAAGCACTCTGTGAACTGACAGGCCTGGCGGCGTTTACCCTTAAGCCCTTTGCTGGTGCTCATGGAGAACTGACGGGCTTGATGGTTATCCGAGGCTATCATGAGTCACGGAGTGACGATGCACGTACAAAAGTTATTGTCCCTGACTCGGCACACGGCACTAATCCTGCCTCTGCTGCAGTCTGCGGACTGGAGATCTTAGAGGTGAAGTCAACAAAAGATGGTCTAGTAGACTTAGAGGATCTGGAGAAACTAGTTGCTATAGAGGGACCCAATATCGCCGCCATGATGATGACTAACCCTAATACGCTTGGTCTCTTCGAACGGGATATCCCACATATCGCCAAGATGATTCACGACTGTGGCGGACTGATGTATTACGATGGGGCTAACCTTAACCCGATGCTCGGTGCCTGTCGTCCTGGTGACATGGGCTTCGACGTGATGCACATCAACCTGCACAAGACATTCTCTACTCCTCATGGTGGTGGCGGACCTGGTAGCGGACCGGTAGGTGTCCGCAAGGGACTGGAGTCTTTCCTGCCCTTCGTCAGTCCTTATGAGAGTGGTAACTTCGCTGTGGTGATGCGTGCCTATGCCTATATTCTCAGTCTTGGTAAGGAGAATGTCAAGATGGTGGGACCGCTTGCCACATTGAACGCCAACTACATTAAAGAGTGTCTGAAGGATGTCTATGAACTGCCCATCGATGGATTGTGTAAACATGAGTTCGTCTTCGACGGACTGAAAGATAAGTCGACAGGTGTCACCACGATGGATGTAGCGAAGCGGTTACTTGACTACGGTTATCATGCACCTACTATCTACTTCCCTCTGCTCTTCCATGAGAGTCTGATGATTGAGCCGACAGAGAATGAATCGAAGGATACCATCGACGGCTTTATTGCTGTCATGCGCAAGATTGCAGAGGAAGCGAAGACTGATCCTGAGTTGGTGAAGTCGGCTCCTCACAACACACCTATTGGACGAGTAGATGATGTACTGGCTGCCAAGCATCCTGTCGTCACTTATCGCCAATTGCTTACCGCTAATAGCCAATAGCCAATAGCCCTATGACAACAACTGATTTAATTATCATCGGTGCAGGTCCAGGAGGCTATAAAGCGGCAGAGTATGCTGCCCAGCAAGGACTGAAAGTAGTTATCTTCGAAGGCGATAACGTAGGAGGTACATGCCTGAATGTAGGATGTATCCCTACCAAAACCTATGTACATAGTGCCACATTTGCTGAGGCCCGTGAGCGCATGGCTACAGTGGTTCCCCAACTCCGTCAAGGTGTTGAGACCATTCTCTCGCATCCTAATATCACCCTTGTTCGCGGCACAGCCTCTTTTGTTGATAGTGGTACTGTATGTTGTGATGCCATTGCAACACACGAAACGTTTACTGCTAAAAATATTATTATCGCTACGGGCTCTGAGACAAAATGGTTACCCATAACAGGATGCGACGATTCAAGAGTTGTTGATTCTACAGGTCTTCTGAACCTTGAAGCCCTTCCTAAGCGTCTTACCATTATCGGTGCTGGCGTTATAGGTATGGAATTTGCTTCGGTATTCCAACGTTTTGGTTCAGAAGTGACGGTAATTGAGTATCTAAAGGAGTGTCTTCCTGCCCTGGATAGTGATATCGCCAAACGCTTACGTAAGTTATTAGAGAAGCGAGGCATCACTTTCAAGATGAAGACTGCTGTTGAGAATATCGCAGATATTGATGCCGATATCGTTCTGATGGCAACAGGCAGAAAACCACGTGTTCAGGAAGACTTTGCTAAGGCGGGCATAGAATATGATGACCGAAAGGGCATCACTGTTAATGACAACTTTGAGACCACTGTCAAGGGCATCTACGCCATCGGCGATGTAAATGGCAGACAAATGCTTGCCCATGCTGCTGAGATGCAGGCAAAACGAGCTGTCAACCATATCCTTGGAAAGACGGATGGTATTCGTTTCGACATCATGCCTGCTGCTATCTTCACAGAACCTGAGGCAGCGTGTGTAGGACATTCCGAAGATCAATTAAAAGAACAAGGCATCGTCTATCAGTGCAAGAAATCGTTCTGGCGTGCCAATGGTAAGGCACAGGCAATGGGTGAGACAGAGGGAATGCTCAAACTCTTTTCCGATAACAATGGACTTATTCTTGGTTGTCATGCCTATGGTGCCCATGCCGCTGATATAGTACAGGAAGTAAGCGTTCTCATGTGCAAGAACACTACGCTTGCTGAGTTATACGATATGACGCACATACATCCTACTCTTAGTGAAATACTTATTTAGTTTACACAAATTATGTGTCATCATGCCAAGGCAAACAAAAGCAAAGTAGAACATGTTCAGTTGTCAGAGGCATCTAAGAAGGCAGGATGGTATAGAGTTATTGTCCATGCCGTTATTAATGAGGACGGATCTGTCAGCGGTGCACGACTAAGTAATGGTGTCCGCAAGGACTTGAACGAAGAGGCACTGCGTCTTGTCAGTTCGATGCCTAAATGGAAACCAGCTATGAAGGACGGTAAAGCTGTCAAGTGTCTCAATCTTATTAGGGTTGACTTTCCCGAAATCTTCAAAGAAGAAAAAACAGACATCCCGCAAAAGGACGATAAATTATTTCAACCGTATAGGTCGAATTATTTCTTCATCCGATAGATGCGGAATGACATGGGGGGCATGTCGTCGAGCAAGAGTGATGAACCTTTGCCTTTGTCCACTTGTATCGTACCCTTTTGTGGTGTGATGAGTTCAGGCTTGCAGATGGTGTTCTCATCATCCATACCGTCATGATAGAGGGTGAGTGTTTGAGCCGTGCGTGTTCCATTCATACCAGTGAGAATGAAAGAGACAGGTTGTTGCACCTTCGTGGTATTGGCAATCTTGATAATAATCTCATTCGTCTTGCTGTCATAAGCAGCAGAAGCGAAGATCCCATTCTGTCCTGTCTGGTTGGCAACAGGCTTTTTATCCATCGTCAACGAGAGAACATTGGTGCCTGCATTGGTGGCATACATTTGTTGCACGTAGTAGCTGACGGTTTTGAACATATCTGTATTATCGTACCATATCTGATCAGGACGCCACTGCCATCCGTCGACATGAGCGAAGAGTGGAGCAGGAGAGGTCATGTGTACAATATCCGCATTACGCTCGAAACTAGTCATGAAGGCAGCCTCCAAGATAGCTGCTTCGTAATGGTTCCATTTCTTTCCGTTGCCATGACAGGCATACTCGCCAGCAAACACCTTCGGCCCCTTGCGCTCATAAGAGTCGTAACGGAGTCCATTGGTCAGGAACCACTGTTCATCACGATAATAATGTTCGTCAACGAGGTCGGCCTTCAGTGCTCTCATTGCTTTCCATCCATCCTCAAAATGATAGGTGTTGTCTGGTTGGTCGTCAGGCATTGGACCGCTACTGCCTACAATCTTAATGTCAGGATATTTGGCACGGATGGCAGTCACAAAGGGCTTCAGTCGCTCATAATAGAACTCGCCCCACTGTTCGTTACCAATTCCGATATATTTCATATTGAAAGGAGCAGGATGTCCCATGTCTGCACGAACCTTTCCCCACTTACTGGTGACAGGTCCGTTGGCAAATTCGATGAGGTCGAGGCAGTCGTCGATATAGGGTTGCAAGTCGTTCATCTTCACATGGGCAGACTCATCGTCCCAGTTTTGGAACTGACAGGCAAGTCCCACGCTGAGGATAGGCAACGGTTCTGCACCGATATCCTCTGCGAGTTGGAAGAACTCAAAGAAACCAAGTCCGTACGACTGATAGTAGTCAGGGAAATAACGATGGTCGAAAGTATGTTCCCAACGATTGCCGTTCAAGGGACGATTCTCTACAGGACCGATGGTGTTTTTCCACTGATAGCGTGTATCCAAATCTGTTCCCTCCACGATACAGCCGCCAGGGAAACGGAAGATGCCAGGCTTTAAGTCTGCCAGTGCCTGTGCGAGGTCACGACGCATACCGTTCTCGCGGTTCTTAAAGGTATTGACAGGGAAGAGGGATATATGTTCCAGCGCGACACTGTTAGTGCCTTTCAGGAAGATGCGCAACTTGGTATGCTTGTCAGTTTTTGGTGATGTCAGCGTGACAGTATATTTCTTCCAATCGGATGAAGTAATAGTTATCTCCTGTTCTACAAACTCCTGTCGTTCCTCCATCGAACTCTCGTCAATCAGTTGTACGCGGATAGTGGCATCCCCTTTAGGAGCCTTCGCCCATACAGAGAAGCGATAAGTTTCACCTTTCTCTACACCAATCCCGAAATAGCCTTCGTTAACCAATCCTGTGCGACGGTCTTTGTGTCCTGGGTCAGAGAGGATAACATAATGCGGACAACGCTCGAAGGGGGCATTATCATCCTCCACATCGACACAGCCAAAAGACTGCCATCCCATCAGATGCTGCGGAAACTCAAACGAACGGTTCTTAATCAACTCACCATACAAGCCGCCATCAGCAGCATAATTGATATCCTCGAAGAAAATACCGTACATTGTAGATTGGATAGGTGCTCCGAGTATCTTGGTGTTTACTTCCATCACATTGGGTTGGGCAACAGACATCAGGGTTGCTGACAAGACTAAAGCGCAGGTTAGTAGTTTCATGTTCATTTGTATAGTATATGTAGTAATACGATTCTTACCACAAAATTAGTTAAAAAAAACCATATTCGCAAAGTATTCTAAGAAAAAAGCATTACTTTTGTATTTAATTAAGAAAAAACTAACATAAAACTTTATATGGAATATCAAAAGAGAGGTAGTTCCGCCTACCTGTTTTCTATCGTTTTGGTCGCCGTATTAGGCGGTCTTCTTTTCGGTTATGATACTGCAGTGATCTCAGGAGCAGAGAAGGGCCTTCAGGCTTTCTTCTCTAATGCCAAGGACTTTACTTATTCCGATGGTTGGCACGGTTTCACCTCTGCCTCCGCCCTGATCGGTTGTATCATCGGTTCGGCCTTTTCCGGATATCTTGCTACTAATTTCGGTCGCAAGAAATCATTGGTCATCGCAGGAATCCTGTTCTTCATCTCTGCGTTAGGATCTATGGATCCGGAGTTCTTGTTCTTCAACTACGGAGAGCCAACGTACTCACTTCTTATCATGTTTAACTTCTACCGTGTAATTGGCGGTATCGGCGTAGGACTAGCTTCTGCTATCTGTCCGATGTATATCAGTGAGGTGGCTCCGTCGAACATCCGTGGAATGTTGGTTAGTTGTAACCAGTTTGCTATCATTTTTGGTCAGCTGGTGGTGTATTTCGTCAATTTTTTCATCCTGGGCGAGCATATCCAGCCGCTTGTAGAAGAGATGGGTAAGGGAATTGCCGCTATCAACCCCGCCGCACAATGGACGGTGACGACAGGATGGCGTTATATGTTCGGTAGTGAGGCAGTGCCCGCAGGGCTCTTTGCTTTGCTTATCTGTATGGTGCCTGAGACACCACGTTACCTTGTCTCTGTAGGTAAGGATGAACGTGCTTTGGCGATTCTTGCAAAAATCAATGGTTCCGAACGTGCCGAGTTTATTCTGAAAGCCATCAAGGAGACACTGGTACAGAAGACCGAGAAACTGATGACATATGGTGCACTGTGTATCTTTATCGGTATCATGCTCTCTGTATTCCAACAGGCAGTAGGTATCAATGCCGTACTTTATTACGCACCACGTATCTTCGGAGACATGGGTATGGAGAACCCGATGGTTATCACCGTCTTCATGGGTGTTATCAATATCCTCTTCACACTTGTCGCCATCTTCACAGTGGAGAAATGGGGTCGCAAGCCGTTGTTGATTACTGGCTCTTTAGGAATGGCACTGGGTGCCTTCGGTGTAGCAATGACTTTCGGACATGCAGGTATGGAACTTGTTACAGCAGCCTCACTGCTTATCTACTCTGCATCGTTTATGTTCTCATGGGGACCCATCTGTTGGGTACTCATCGCCGAGATATTCCCCAACACCATTCGTGGTGCTGCTGTGGCTATTGCCGTTGCCTTCCAGTGGATTTTCAACTTCATCGTCAGTTCAACCTTCGTGCCGATGTTCAATATGCACTTGACAGAGGGTGATGACTTCGGTCACTGGTTTACTTACGGACTCTATGGTGTCATTTGTGTTATTGCTGCCATCTTCGTATGGAGACTGGTTCCTGAGACTAAGGGAAAGACACTGGAGGATATGACTAAACTGTGGCGTTGGAAGGGTTATGTACCTGGAGAAGGTGTTCATGATGGTACAGCCTATTCAGAGCGTGGTGGTAAAAAGTAATTTATAATTGACAATTGAAAATTTATAGTTATGAAACGAATTCTTGTTGCAGAGGACAATGACAGCAACTATCTGCTGATGACATATATCCTGAAAGGTCATTATGAACCTGTTCGTGCCCATAATGGCGAAGAGGCTATAGAACTTGTGGAGTCTGAGAAACCTGACCTTGTGTTGATGGATTTGAAGATGCCCATCATGGATGGCTTGGAGTCTACGCGTAGAATCAGGGAGAAATATCCCACACTGCCGATTATTGCAGTGACAGCGAATGCCTTCAATACAGACCGAGAGGAAGCGCTTGCGGCTGGTTGTAATGAGTTTCTCTGTAAACCTGTCAGCAACAAGCAATGTCTGGAGGCAATAGCGAAACTAATCGGATAAAGAAAGAGGAATGCTAACGTCTGCTCTTGAAGAACTCCTGCATCAGACAGCGGCATTCTTCTTCTAAGATACCCTTGATGACAACAGTCTTTGGGTGAAGTGCATGCGGGGCATACTGATGGTAGCCCCGTTTTTCGTCTTCTGTTCCGTAGACGATACGGGAAATCTGTGACCATCCTAACGCTCCTGCACACATCACACAAGGTTCGACAGTGACATACAGTGTACAATCTGTCAGGTACTTTCCTCCTAATTCATTGGCTGCAGAAGTAATCGCCTGCATCTCGGCATGGGATGTCACGTCATGTAATGTCTCCGTCAAGTTATGAGCACGGGCTATCACATGGTCTTTGCATACCACAACAGCACCAATAGGAATCTCTCCTTCGTCAAATGCCTGTTGCGCCTCGGCAAGTGCCTTGCGCATATACATTTCATCTTTTTTTTGTTGTTCTTCTGTTGTCATGGTGCAAATATACGAAAAATATTGTATATTTGCACCATGGAATGGAAAATCGTTCATATCGATGAGACAGACTCCACGAATCGTTGGTTGAAAAGCCATCAGCTAATAGCTAAGAGCCAAGAGCCAATGGTGGTATGGACAGACTACCAGACAGCAGGAAAAGGACAAGGTACGAACTCATGGGAGTCGGAACGTGGTAAGAATCTTTTGTTCTCTATTTTCTATCATCCAGAGGCTATTCCTGCCAATCGGCAGTTTGTCATCTCCATGGCTATTTCATTGGCTATTGCGGATGCGTTGGGCGAACAGATTGGTGATGTCAGTATCAAATGGCCCAATGACATTTATTGGCGCAACGGTAAGATTGGCGGTATATTAATAGAGAACCGCCTGTCGGGACAGATTATCAGGGACTCCATTATCGGTGTAGGTATCAATGTCAATCAGCAACACTTTCATAGTGATGCTCCCAATCCTGTTTCGTTGTGGCAGATACATGGACAAGAGACAGACAGGGAGGCATTGCTGCATGAAATACTCGACCGTTTCTCCCTCTATATCCATCAGGATATTAAAGAACGGTATAAGGCGATACTCTATCGTCGCAAAGGTTTCCATCCATACAGTGACAAGGAAGGTACCTTCATGGCAACCTTCGTAGATGTCGAAGACGATGGTCATCTGTTGTTGAGTGATGAAAGCGGCAAGGAACGCCGTTATGTATTTAAGGAAGTACAATATATTATATAATAAGGTAAGATTATGGCAAGATTCAAGAGAATTCTATTGAAACTCTCAGGAGAGAGTCTGATGGGAAAACAGGGACATGGTATTGACCCTGAGCGTCTGGGCGACTATGCGCGTCAGATCAAGGAAGTGGCTGAAATGGGTGTCCAGATTGGTATCGTTATCGGAGGTGGTAACATCTTCCGTGGATTGAGTGGTGCGAAGAAAGGCTTCGATCGCGTGAAAGGTGACCAGATGGGTATGTGCGCTACTGTCATCAACTCGTTGGCACTGAGTAGTGCGTTGGATGCCGAGGGTGTGAAGAACAAAGTACTGACAGCCATCCGTATGGAGCCTATCGGAGAGTTCTACAGCAAGTGGAAGGCGATAGAGGCTATGCAGGCTGGTTATGTCTGTATTTTCTCGGCAGGTACTGGTCAGCCTTACTTCACGACAGATACAGGTTCGAGCTTGCGTGGTGTGGAGATTGAGGCAGATGTGATGTTGAAAGGTACCCGTGTGGATGGTGTCTATACGGCAGACCCAGAGAAAGACCCCACAGCCACTAAATTC
>Ga0247611_10005282_pt1 | contig 17215 bp, 17 predicted proteins | sample 177DNAGHGhighgp2_FD_192422 | JGI IMG/M metagenome (GOLD analysis project Ga0247611, IMG submission 192422) | Sheep rumen microbial communities from Palmerston North, Manawatu-Wanganui, New Zealand - 1770 DNA GHGhigh gp2 | ecosystem: Host-associated > Mammals > Digestive system > Stomach > Rumen... | reverse complement strand
TATTTAGATTATAGAAATATTAATCCAAATGATATTATGTCAATGATAATTTTTAGGGAGGCTAATACTGATGGATTTGATAAGTATATCGAATGAGAATTATAATAGATTATCATATATATCAGATAATATTGATTCATTAGATAAGCATTCTTATCAATTTAAGAAAGATTTAAAATCTCGAAGCAATGAAATTAAAACCTATAAAGAATATTTAAAATTTTATTCTAAAAGATATGTTTTTTATGAAGCTATGCTACAGCTAGAAAAAAGATGTAAATATTGTAAAAATAGTGATTATATATTGCGTAATGGATTACAGATATGGTATCCACTAACTATTAGTTTTAAACTTATGAAAAAAGAACAAAAATTTGAGGCATCACTTGGTAATACTATATTATATATTAGAATTTAAATTAAACATTGGATCTAATTCCAATGTTTATTTTTGTGAAAGTTACAAAATTTACTTATATAATATATATTTAGTAATATAGGGAGTAATAATATTCTTGTTCACTGACCGGTGGGCATCATAATATCATTGTCCAACTATATTGCAAGGTTGCCTATACCCGGAATTCGGTAGTGTTTCTGGTGCGGCATTATTACTAAGCTACAAGTCGGTAGTCTAATCCGGCGTAAGGAGAAATATAATTGTAAAGCAAACTCTTGAAGTTTTCGGCCAGGAAATAAATTGATAATCCGGATATCAATAAGTACTGAATTATATTTCTCTTTATATTAAGGAGAAAGCAAGTGCTTTCTTTTTTGTTAAATTTAGATATTCTGCATTAATAGTCGTATATAATAAGTTAGCTACCTTTTTATTTTTTGTTGTATATAAAAAGAATTATTGGTATAACATAAATATAATAATTTTTAAAGGAGGCATATATTATGCAAAATATTAAACCTAGTAAAATCAAAGTAAACTGTAGAACTATAACACCAAAAACAGATATTGTGGGGCAAATAATAAATGGGCTACATATAGATGATTATGATCATTCAGAAGAAGCTTTTGATAAAGATCATAAATTATATCATAAGCATTTCTTTAAAGTAACATGTATTCATTGTAAACGAGAATTTGTTATAGAAAGGGAAAAGATAAGATATAAAAATCCTTGTGGATGCCAAAAACCAAATAAACCAAATTTAGAAAAGAATCCTATATATAAACCTATATACATGGAAGATGGTGGAATTAAGATTATAAAAAATAATGGAGAAGAAAAGATAATGAATATCTTTGTTGATCCGAGAGATATAATAAAGAATAAAGAAAAGTTTGGCAAATTAACCCCTATAGAATTAGTTGGAGTTAAAGAACTTAGAGAAGGATATGAATATACTTATGTATATAAATGTATTTGCGAATGCGGTAATATTGTAACTAGAGATAAAATATATTTACAAAAGAATAGAAATAATCCTAATCTTTCTTGTGGTAAATGTGTAGATGATAAATTTAAATATGATATTCTTTATACAGAAGAAAATGGATATCCTATGTTTGGCCATTTAAAGGTTATAAAATTTGATCATAAAGAACTTAATACAGAACCTAAAAACCTAGAAACAGGATCAAATAGAATGGATTATTATTATATTTGCGAATGTGAATTAGATGGTAATAGAATTAAAGTAAGAAGACAAGATTTAAAAAGTGGAAGAAAAACATCTTGCGGATGTTTAAAAGGAATGGATCATTCTGATGAAGTTGGATATGAAGAATTCCATAGTATTCATAAAGATATGAAAGCAAGATGTAATAATAAAAAAAATAAACGCTATCCTGATTATGGTGGCAGAGGAATAAAAGTTTGTCCAGAATGGAATAATAGAGAAACTGGTTTTAGAAATTTTAAAAGAGATATGTTTGAAGAGTATAAAGAGCATGTTAATAAATATGGAAAAGAAAATACTTCTATAAATCGTAAAGATAATGATGGAGATTATTATAAAGAAAATTGTGAATGGGCAACTAATGAAGAGCAAGCTAATAATAGGAGATCATCAAGATTTTTTACATTAAATGCTACTAGAAATTGTACTATTCGAGGAACTGCAAGAACATTTTATAATTTATTTACTGATAAAGGTATACCTTTTGAAACCTTTAGAAAAAATCTACAGAATTCAAATAAATATACAGATGAAAATGATGTAATAATAAATACTGATGTATTTAGAAATGAATTATTAAGAAAAGGATTATATAAGCCTATACATGAAGGAATAAATTATTCTCAAGAATCTATATATTTATTAAATCATTTACCATCTACTTTTAATTTTAAATCTAAGAAAGAATTATTTAATAATTAATAAAATATCCCTGAGAGTATTAATACTCTCAGGGATATATATTTACTTTATTTAATTATTACAACTTATAAATTAGTAAACATTACCATTATCTCTCATTCCTGAAGGATTAAGGATAGTTATATGACTTTGGATAGGTTGGTACTCAACCATCTTATAACGCTCAAAAGCATGTACGCTTGGTAATGAGGGATTCATGCTATTTCTGATTTCGTTACTGATGTATAACTGATAATCATAGAGTCTGTAGCAAAGTCTGTCAGTGTTTCTAGGATTAAGCAGTACCCATAATTCATTAGAGAAACGAAGTTTATCTGCTCCTATGAAGTTATATACTCTATTATCAGAAGTATTAACTACAGTCTGAGTATAATCAAGAGTAACAGGTCCGATTGTTGAAGGTGCAGCGTAAGTATAATCTTTAGGAGTAATCTTACGAACAATACGAGGATCTCCAAAGATCGATACAGTCATGTTAGGATCATTCAGTACATACAGCATCCTAGTTACAAGATCATCAAAATAATCCATGAATGTTGCATTTCTGAAGAGTACCCAATCATGTGCATATCCTTCAGGAACTGCAAAGTCAAACTGACCCTGGAATGATGTTCTTTCATCAAGTCTCTTATATGAATCTTCAAGATACTTCTTGATTTCCATATCCTTCTTCTCACTAAGAACTGTCTTTGTGATCGACATAATCTTAGTAACCTGATTAGCATCATACATTGCAGCAATATCTTTTACTTCTTCAGGAGTAATTGTTGTATTTACAGGTACGCTATCACTGATTTCAACATAATCACTAGTAACTTCCCATCTTACTGAGCAAGTCTCAAGCATAGCATTTGATGTTGAAAGCTTAGCCTTAAGCATAACCTTTGTGATTGATCCCTTAAGAGCGGTAAGAGTGATAACATTCTTATCCATAGCACCAAACAGAGTATCAGCAATAACTGCTACATCTGTTGCAGAAGTCTTATACTTAATTGTAACAGGCTTCTGAAGTGTTCTCTCAAGCTTGTTAGGTCCACCATAATTAGGTGTAAAAGGAATGTTAACAGGGAACCAAACATCATATGTCTTGTTACCTGTAGTTTCATCAGCGATTTCACCCTTTGTTGAAATCCATCCATTAGCATCAGGAAGTCTGTCACCTACAGCAATAAATACGTTAGGAACAAAGATACCTGCTACATGAGTTTCAACTGAAAGCTCATCAAGATTTGATCCACCAAGAGTACCGAGAACATCAACGTCACCAGCACCTGATCCACCCTGCTGAGGAAGAGGAAGTTCAATGTCAACCATAGGAGCTGTAGCTGCAATAGCATCAGCGATCTGATTCTGCTCTAAGAACATATCGATCTGTCTTCCATCAGGAGTAACAAGGAAACGTCTTTCCATTGAAATGGTGAAGCTAGGCTGAACAGCAGTAACTTTCTGGATACCACCACCATTAGCAAATGCATTGTTCATAAGGATAAGCTTATGAATAGGAAGTGCCATACCTACCATGGGTGCATAATCACTCATGTAAGATGCTTCGTTCATGATACCGTTGAAATCGTTTTCGAACTGAGCTTCTGCCTGCTCTTTAAGATCTTCGATTTCCTCGGCTGTCTTTGTAATATCATTCTCATTAATGTAGTCATTGCAGAAGAACTCTTTAAGAGCCTGCTTAACAGGGTTACGTCTAAGTGCTCTCTGAGGCTCAGCAAAGATATCATATGATTCTGTAGCAAGAATACTGTTAGCTGCTTCTACAAATGCTTTAGCAAACGGATACAATTTATCAGTACGATAAGACTGATTAGAAGTCTTAACTTCTTTTGTTCCAGCTATCATAATTTTTATTCCTCCTTTAATTTTTAAGAATATTAAGATAATTTATTTTTAATTCATATAGTCGGTTTATGAAAGATTATCTTAATACATTAGTAGGTCGAATAATCTACTAATCATTACATTGATGTTATGAATTTTTACCTTGATTTTGATCATTATATTTATTAATATCATCAAAAATCTCTCTTACGGTAATAAACATCGATAAGAATATTGAATACTGAACATCATTCTCATAATATGTTTTAATATTGAATGAATCAATAATATAATCTTGAATCATTCTTCTTAATTCTTCCATTTGAGAAGTAATACGTACTATAATTCTAGGATCAATATTCTCCATATACATTGAATTAAGTTTATCTATGAAATCATCTGTAGATATATATAATTCATTGTATAATCTCTTTAATTCCATAATCTTGATAGATTGTTCTTCTGCAGATAAAGAAGCAAATAAATCTGTATTACCTTTCTTTACTTCTCCTTCTGTATTAGATGATGATCCAGCATCAGTAGATCCTGAATCATCGCCCATCATATTATCATTTCCTATGTCATCTCCACCCATATCAAGATTATCATCATTATTCTGATTTTCATCTCCAGTGGTCATAGAATCATCAAGATTATCTAAGTCAGTATCTACATTAAGATCATCATCTGATGTAGATTCAGCTTCACCTGCATTTGGATCTGTATTTGTAGTATTTTGATCTACCTGGGTATTCATTATATCTTGAGCATCACCATTTGCTTCATGAAGTTCTTGCTGTTCTCTTAATTTGACAAATAAATTTTGTCTAGGTTTAACAAACATGCATAATTATCCTCCTTTATATAATTAATATCCATTATCACCACTACCAGAAACTCCGGTATTAGATCCAGGCAATAAATTCTTTCCTATTTTTACATTATATCTAATTCTCTGATATTGTCTCTGAAGATTCTTCTTATATTGAAGAAGAGCTTTATACTTCTTCATATTCTCTTCACGTTCAGCAATTTGAATCTCTTTCTCAACAACTTCTAATTCAGTTTCAATCTGATCAAGAAGTAATATTCTTTCTTTCTTAGTAATATGCTTAGAAAGAGCAAAACTACCTAATGCAACAATAGCAGCTACACCAGGATTAATAATACCTTTAGATATACCAATAGCTGCAGGTATACCAATCTTAAGGCATTTACTAAATGAAGGTATAACAGATCCCTTTATAATAGCTTCTCTAGAATCTGATACAAGAGCATTCTTAAATGATTGTACTAAACGTTTGAATGCAGAATCTACATTCTTAGATAACTCTTTTTCTTTTTGAGACATATTAGAGAATTTCTTCTTTAATCCCAATAAGGCAAGTTTGATTGATTTGAGGTTAATTCCTTTGTAAGGATTCTTTTTAACCTCTTCCTTTTCCTCCGGAGATAACTTCTTCTCATCTTCTCCAGAAGATTCTTCAGGCTCGTAATCATCGTATTCTTCATCCTCATCTTTATCTGATTCTAATAAGGCATCTAAAGCTAAATAAGCTTCTAATTGTATATCAGAAGGTACATCCATTTGAGGAACATAATTCTTCATAAGTTCATCAACTCTAGATTGAGCTTCATCAGATTCAGTATCTTCAGTAATAGTATAATAAATATGATCACTATATTTATTAGCAAATTTGTCTACTATAGATTCATCTATACCTAATAAAGATAAAGCTTCTAATATAGTATCAAATTTATTTATACTCATATTCTTATCAGAAGAGAAATATGAGAATAATGAAGTTTCAATATCCTTATTATTTATAGAATCTATAAAGTCAGCTGTAACTTCAGCTTCTGATAATAATTCTATAGCATGATCTAAATCAGGATGATTAGCTTCATTAATCTTTGTAATAGTATCGTCTTCAAATATAAACTTATGATTCTCTACTAAATGCAATGATACTTCATTAGCATTAATCATATAATATAACTTAAAAGAATCTAAGTTATTAGATTCTAATATATGATTAAATTCTTTACAAATATCTGACATAGAGTCTTGTACATCTTCATCAGAATCATCATAATGAATAGATGCTAAAGTCATATCAAAAGTATGAGATTCTTCTGATATATAACTATAAGGATTAATAGATGATACATCTAAATTATGTACAGCTTCAAAAGCCATAGATAATACATCAGATGCATTATTGAAATTCTTTGCACCTTGCTTTAATTTCTTACTTAACCATTTATCTTCATCAGTAAATAAGAAATTAGATATTCTTTCTCTCAATGAAGGCTTATCAGAAGCTTTCTTTTTCTTTCCAAATAATTTATTAGTAAAATCTTTACATTTAGCACCAAGATATTTATCAAGATTTCTTATAGCAACCAAAAGATTATGACCTCTAAATATATGACCTTCTTTAATAGGTATTTCTATATTACAACTTTCAAAGTTAGATATAACTTGGATATTATATTTATCATATAAGAAATCCATATAAGGATATATAGCTTCAGTTATATTCTTTATATGAGTTATAAAGTTATGTAATCTAGGATAAGTAGTTACTAATACTTTATTCTCATTTACTACATTTATTATACATTCTAAGAAATTAGAGAATATATCTCTAGATATCTCTGCATCATTAACTAAAGATATTATTCTAGAAGATATCTTTGTATCAATATCTTCCATTACTAATTCAAGATCTGTATCCGATATAAGATTATCAGATTTATAAACTGTAGCTATAAACTCTAATATATCTCTAAAGTTATAAGAAAGATCTAATATATCAGATGATATACAATTAATAACAGTTTCTTCAAATGTCTCTTTAGTTTTTAAACAAGAAATAAAGTAGTATTCAATAAATCCTTTAATATGAGATGTCTCTTCTTTAGAAAGATCTCTATTATTAAACAGATACTTTACATTGCTCATATCATCTTCTGATATGAAACAAGATTCAGCTACACATTTCTTAAATCCATTAAGATTTCTATCTGATAATTCAGGAGAAGATAATAAGAAATATTCTACTATAGTATTTATAACATCTGACTTATTACAAGGAATATTATTCTTCTCTATAATATAAAACATTTCTTCTATACAAATATTCATCTTCTGAAATGCTTCTCTATTATAAGTATCAATCATACTACAAATAGATTCAGTAGCTAATTTAATATTACCTTTATTTTTTAATATTGTTTCTTCAAGATTAAATCTCTTACTTATAGTATTATAGTTATTAACTATTCTATCACAAGCTAAATATGTACCAGATTCTTTTAATATCTTCTCTTTTTGTTTATCAGATAAAGCAAAATCAGATATACATTCTACTACATAATTTATCTCAGATATATAAGGTAATACTCTAGAACAATACTTATCAGCTAATTGATTAGCATATTCTATACAAATTCTATTATTAGAATTATTAAGCTTACTTATAATAGATAATGGATAAAATTTAAATTTATTGGCAGTATTAGAATCTGCCAAAGACTCAAATATTTTATCAGTTTTACTTTTTATTATATTAATTGTCGATTCATCCAAGTTATCTAATTTAGAATTGACAAATTTATATTCTTTTTCTATAGAGTTAGCTTCATTTATAAGATTCTTTGAAACAGAATTCTTTGCTGCTACTCTTTTAGATATAATCCCAAATGTCACTATATTCTTTGGCATATTCTAATTCCTCCTTGATAAGAATTATAACATGATATTATATAATTGTTACGCTTATCCTACGTAACTTGGTAAAAATTTTTATTAACATTTATTATTTATATTGATTATAATTTAAAATATAAAAGTAAATACTTTATAATAAAGCACATATTATGATTAGTAAGTTTTCTTATTTTAGAAGGAGGAATAGATTTTTGATAGCTAGAATTAGGAAACTTAATGAAGATGATTTACCTGCTTTAAAAGAAATAGATAATTATAATGCTAAAATTCTTGTAGAAGAATTAGAATCTAAAGAAGATAGTACTTATAAAGCATATGGAATATTCTTTGATTTAGATATATTAGTAGGATTTTGTAGTATATCTAAAGCTGAAGACTATAGTAACTATAAATATTATGATAATGATAGTCTAGCAATAGATGAAGTATACTTATTACCTGATTATAATAAGATAACTTCTTTATATTGTGATCTATTAGATTTTGTATTAAATGATAAAGAAAACAAAGATTGTAATATATTCTTCAATAATAATATAAATCTAGATGAAAGTTATTATACACACTTGGGATTTGATATTATAGAAGATGGAATACTTGTAAGAATAAAACAACTGAATATTGATAAAGAGGAGTAGAGTAATGGAGATATTTACTTAATCTAAACTTACTATATTATGTGCTTACTGTCTTCTCCTTTAATATATAACAATAAGCAAAACTACTTATTAATAATTATATTAAAGGAGGAGATACAATGTTATTAGCAAAGAATCAATTAGTAGAGGATTTCATTGAAGAATTTAAAAAGAATGATAAAGAAGTATTAATAAATCTATTTAATAATAGACTTTCATATTACTTTGTAATGATATTATATGAAAGATTCAATAAATTAGGTAGTATATCATATATGCCAAAATATAAGCATTTCTGCTATACTATATTTGATGAGAATTATGATATAAATGGTAAGATTATAGATCCAGATATGTTATCAGATATAGTATCTTGGAATACATATAAGCAAAAAGATGAAGTAGATACATATAATATTATAAAAGAATTCATAACTTTTGATGTAGAAAATTAATGTAAATTATAACATATAAATAATTAGAATATATAATAATGTAAGGTTATTATATTATATTTTTTGTACTAACGTATTGGGCAGGTTACGGCGGAGGATGGCGATAGAGATTAGACAAATATATAATATAATTTATTATCTATTCTTAAAAGCAAATAAACTTATTACAACTTATTTGTAGGATAATAGACAGATGATTATTATCATCTGTCTATTTATCTTTTTTAGGAGATAGTTATATGAAAGATGATAATAAGAAAAAGAAAAATAGTATAGAACCTATTGAAGGATGGTTTGAATTATATAGCTATAAATTTGAAATATATCTAGGATCTGTATCTAGATATATACTAAATAAGAATTTAAAAGATTTACCATATATAGGTTAGGAGGAATTATGAAGATGAAATTAGTATTAGAACAAAATGAAAATATAAGTTCAGAGTTAGAGAATAATATTAAACAATATATGGAGTATCTTGAAAAGCATATTACAGGTGTAGTAGAAGCTTTTAAGAAATATTTTGTTCCATTAGTAGAAAATTATAAAGATTCTTTAGGAGTATATAGTAATCATGATTTTATATTAGCTATAAAAACTAAAGCTCTTAGTATAGATAAACATGATCTAAGTAAATATAATGATATAGAATTCTATCCATATAGAAGACATTTCTATCCTACAACTGAAGAACAAAATGCAAGTGATGAAGATAAAGCTATATGGGAAGAGAAATATGAAGAAGCTTGGAAGCATCATTATAAAAATAATCCTCATCATATACAATACTGGTATGACCATGATAATAATATAGCAAAAGATATGGATCTTCCTAGTATAATAGAAATGATGTGTGATTGGATTAGTATGGATCAGATCTATCCTAAGCCTACTATAGATTATTGGTGGAGAAATGAAGCTGAAGAAGAAAGAAGTATGATGACTCCTGAAACTATAGGAACTGTAGATGAAATATATAAACTAATTATGAAATAATACTATTGGAGATATTAAGCTATGGGTAAAGATGAATTAATGGCAAAAGCTACTACATTAGATAAGTTATTATTAGAAAGAGATACTAAAAGAGATCTACAAGTTATATTACAGATAATGATTAAGAAGAATATAACTAGCATTGATGAAATAAACTATATGAGAAATATTGTAGAAACTAATTCTCCTACAATAAAAAATATAACTAAAGAAATAAATGAACTACAAGAAGAAGTTGAAGATGGTAGTAGATTCTTAGAATTGTTTGCTAAGTTTAGAAATAAGACTATAACAGAATCTGAAAGATTAGAACTTAAAAATATGATTGATAATAATCCTAAGAAATATGGATCTTATATTTATGATATTATGAAATAATAATTATAGAGGATATAAAGATATGATAAATTATAAAGGATATGATATACCAGATACTATAGAAGAGATAAATATATATGTATCTGATAGTATTGCTAATAATATGAACCAAGCTATAGCTCCAACAATCATATATAGATTTTATAATATAAAATCTAATTCTAAAGTTGATATAAATACAGGAATTACTATAGAAGAATTTGCAAATGCAAAAACAGATGAAGAGAAGCAGATTATAATAAATAATTTTATATCAGCAATAGAAGAATTCATAGATCATTTTACAGAATAATAAATAAAACTAATAGAGAGTAGCATTTTATATGCTACTCTCTATAATAAATTATTCTTTAAATATTATATTATTTACATATAATTATCATATTAACTTCTTTGGTCATTAAAAGCTTTATATTTTTCTAATGTAATAGCTTCTTTAAAGATTGATATCTTTTCTTTAATTCTTCTTTATCTACTTCTACATCTATTCCATTCTCTTTTAATATATTAAGAGAATCTATAATAGATTTAAAGTTATTAATTTCTTCTTTAATATTAATAGATTCATTAGTTGATTCTTTAACTTCAGTTGTAGAATTATCTTCTAGATCAGATTCTACTTTATCTGCTGCATCATAATTAGAATCTAAATAATCTACAGATTTTCCAGACATACCTGTTACATATTCTTTAGATTCTTCTTCATTCTTTTCTACATCTTTTCTAGTTTCTTCAGCTTTCTTTTCTTTTTCTTCTTGCTTTTTAGCAGCTTTATATTCTTCTTCAGTCATGTTTTCATAGTCATGACTAGTAATTTCTATAATAACATCATTTTTCTTAATGGTTATCATTATATCTAATCCTCCTATATTATTTTAATAATTCACTTATAAGTTTATAAGTATTAAACAGATTTCTTAGATTTGATATTGTTTCCTTATTATTTTCATATACTATATCTTCAAATTCTTCAGAGTTAAAAGGAAATTCTTCTTCAAAGAATTTATTAATTTCAGTATGTTCAAAATTAATCCAATATAAGTGTTTCTTTAAAGGACTATAAGCAAGATAATCACAATCACCATCATGATCTAATTCATATAAATCACCAAGTTCTTTTAATTTATTCTCTGCCCATTCAGGATCATTATCAAAATAACTAGGTTTAATATTCATCTTTTGTCCACCTTTAAAGTTAGATGCTACTATAGAATTTAACTTTTCAGATGACATTCCAATTATATGACATATATCATATAAAGTGGCAGACCAGAAGTTTCCTGTCATTTTCTTAGGATTTTGAAGAAAGTCTACAAATGATTTATATAAATTAAGATATTTCTCCTGCTTAGATTTATCAATATCAAGTTGTGATGGAACTAATTTAGAATAATCTGATAATGCAAAGCATAATTCAATATCATTAGATGGACATTCTCCATTTTGCTTAGTCCAATAATTTAAAATTTTTATATATTCAGATATATTAGATTCGTTATTATGACTATAACCTTCAGTGAAAAATTTAATAGAAAACATATTTTTGTATTTTTCTTTTAATACTGTGCTTAATTCTTTATATAAATATATTAAATTTTTATGATATTGATTATTAATAGCAATAATTTTCTTTATATCTTCTTGCTCATTATCTGTATATTCATTAAAAGTAAATCCAGGAGATTCAAATGTATCAGCTGAAATTATAAATTGATCATAATAATTATCATATCGTGATTTAAATGTACCATTATAAAATGCAACATCTTGTAACTCTTTTGGACATTTGCTTATAACTTCATTATATAATTTATAAAGATCATTAGAATAAGTTTTATCTATATATTCTTGTACATGCTTTATTTGATCAGAAGATAATTTTGATTTTGAATTATTGGTTGCTTCATTTAATGATTTTTTAAATTTTATATGTATTTCCCATTCAATTCCAAAATATTTTTCATTATTTATATTTTTATTTATTATATCATAATCAATTCCATAATCATCAATATTTTTAATAGATTTTTCAATAGAATTTAATTTTGGAAATAAATTTTTCATCATATACATATCTATTATATATTCTCTATCTGATTTATCTTTAGTATTATATACAGATTTTAATAATTTATTAGTAATAATATCTTCTTTATTTATTAAAGTAATAGTAGCATAAGATTTACTATAATTAATTATAAAATCTTTATTAAATCTTTTTTTAAATTCATTTAAAATAGATTGATCTAAACTATTGGTTGCTTCTGCTAATTCATTTTCATGAATAAGGCTCTTATTCTTTATCATATATCCATATATCATATTAACTTCCTCCTATTAGGTATCATTAATAGAAAGTGAAAAATAATTATAGTTATATATTATAGATATATAAATTATAAGGAGGATATTATGGATAGATATAATTTAAACTTAAAGAAGCTAAAAGAAAAAGGATTAAGCTCAGAAAGAATAGTAACACTTACAGATGTTGCATTAGATGATAATATAGATGATGATGAATATGAATTATTATATAATTCTAATATACAAGATAAATATCTAAAAGAACTTTATGAACTCATAAAAGATATTAAAAATATTGAATCATATGAAAAAGAATATAATATTATAAAGATAATAGAATTCATATTTTTATTAGATGAAGATTGTTTATATAAACTTTTTGATTGTTATGCAAGAAAATATATCTTAGATAATATAAAAATTCTTATCAAATATTATAAATTAGAATATGGTTATAAAGGAATAGCATTTATTGATTTAATTAATGAATCATCACATACTTATTTAGATAGAGATGATTATAGTGTATCTTATGAAAGTAATATGTACTTTGATTATATTGAAAAAGAATCAATATATTCTAATATAGTAAAGAATTATGAGATAGATATTTATAATTCTTATGAATCTAAATTTAGTAAATTAGAAGAGTTATTATATTATCTAAAACTTAAATTATATAAAGAAAATAAAAACTATTATACTCTTAATGATGATCAAATAAAATTTATAATTAAACTTATATATGAATCTGATAAATATAATACTGTAACTTATATGGATACATGTATGTATTTAATAAATAAAATTTTTGATAATGTATCATTAGATATATTATCTAAATATATAAATACAGATAAAACTATAGGAGAATTAGAAGAATGTATTAGAAAAGATATAATGAATTATACAGATATAGATTCATTATTACCTGTAGATAAAATGATAAAGTTATTAAAGTCTATTCCTACTTCATATTTAGATGATGAAAGTTTTAAATATATATTTAAAATGAGAGAAATAGATATAGAAAAATTAAAAATATTATTAAACTTTAAATCATCATCGGATCGAATAAAGAAATTTTATTATAAAATAATTTGTATAGATAGCTATCCTAATTTTAATAGTCATAATCTTGTAGAAAAAATAAATAATATTGATATGGATGTATTTGAAAATTTCTTTGATACTAAATTTTTGGATTCTGATATAGATGTATTAGATCGTTTAGGAAGTTTAATTTATAACTATAAATATGACTTTGGTAATGTATACTATAATTTTGTATTTAATACTATAAAGAATTTGTTATTAGATAAAGATAATAATACATTTCATTATATAGTTATTAGATTTATGAAGATCTTAGTTGATATTCCATACATATTTATTGATAAAGAAGAAAATGTCGATATTAATAGAATTGAAAATTTCATTAATATATTATCTTATTTATTTAATTCAGATACTTTACATAAGCAAAGAGTTAGTGATATATCTATAGATAATTATGTATTTGATGATTACTTTTATGATAGATATAAAGAACTTGTATTACTTATAATATCTTTATATGAATTTGGAATTTCTACTGATAGAATAGAAGATATCTATAATGGTTTTAATAAAGATCTAAATAAATGTAAGATAGAAAAAGAAAGTTGGAGAAGAGATATTGATGTATCTGGATTTAATTATGATTTAAATTTATTTATAGAATCTTTTGATGAAGTAGTATATTTTCATAAATATTCTAAAAAAGAAAAAGAATTTATAAGAAATTGTGTTGATATTAAATCTTTGAAAGATTCATATAATTATTTTAGTAAATTACCTATACCACCACATAGTTTCTTTGGTGATAATAATAAAATAGAATTATTCATTGATATTTTATTATGTGTATTATCTAATGTTGATAGTAGGCATATAAATAATGAAGTAAACAGATTAAAGAAACATATATCTTCAAAGAAAGATTATGATATATACAGTTTAATGAAAGATGAAAAGTTTTATAGTCTATTGTTCAAAGGAAAGAATAGTGTAGAATAATTATATAAGAAAGAGCCATTACAATGACTCTTTCTTTTTTGTATATTTCACTCTTATATAATTATATACTATATAGGAGGTTTAATATGCTAGTTAAAAGAAAGACTATGTTTGATCTTGTAAAAGAAGATAATTCTTTATCAGATAATATAGAAGAATCTATTGATTATCAAGATTTAATAGATATTACTAATATATGGGAAAATACAATGGAAGATATTCCATTATCTGAAGCTTTTGTAGATAACTTTAAATCTGAAAGGATTACTAAATTTAAAGAGAAATTAGCAAGTACTAAAGATTTAAAGAATCAATGGAAGAAACTTACTAAAACAATGGTAACTCATAAATGGGTTGAAAGATATATTACTCCTGCTCAAGAACAAATGGTAAAGAAATATTTTGATATATGTAATAAATCAGATGTAAATTGGCATGATTATAGATTAGGATTTATTCAATTATGTAAGTTCTTTGGATTGCCTAATAAAGGTGTAATATTAGAGTGGATAGAATTTCAAGATAAAGGTAATGAAGGAAGAGTTGTAGCTTGTAGATATTCTAAAGGTATTTGTAAAGTTAATATACCACAGAATATAAAACTTACTCATTTTAGTCCTATGAACGGGCTTACTGAATTAAATCCTAGTTTTAAATCTAAGACTTCAGGAAAGTTCTTCTATGATTCTCCTAGAGTATACTTTACTATAAAAGAGAAATTAAATCCTTTTAAGTTTGGTATTATAGATGCTAAAGTAACAAGAGTATGCTATCAAACAGTAGATTATATTCCTTTTGCTTATATAGATCCTACATATATATTATTTAAAGATAGATGCTGCTATGTAGAAACAACTAAACCTATAAAAGTACAAAGAGTAGGAGAAACATCTGGTAAGAATATATTATCTGGTATTAAATATGATAAAGTAAAAGAATCAGTTGATTTATGTTTAGAAGATTCTAATTGGAGAACACAAGAAGATAGTAATAAAAGAAAAGTGTTTAAATCTACTAATGTATTAGAAGCTGATTATCAAAGATTAGTAGAGTTGAATAATACTATGAGATCTTGTAATGGATATGCAGAATATAAAAGAGCTTTTGATGAGTTCTGTAATTATTGTCATATAAATCCTAATGGAACTATATTAACTAATATAGTTATTAAATCTGGTAAAACTGAAGATACTAATCAAATATATGTAGAGTATAGTTATAATACCAGAAAAGTTACATTACCAGAAGGTAGTAGATTATATCATATGAGTACAGTAGAAGGGTTAACAGAATTAAAACCTTTCTTCAGAGGAAAGGCTGCTAAAGGATTCTTATATGATAAACCAAGAATTTATTTAACTATAAAATCTAAGATGCCCAAATTTGCAGCTGATTATAAGCATAATGAGAAAGTACATTTATATGAGGTTATAGGATCTATACCTTCTGATGTATATGTAGATCCATTACTGCCTAATAAACTTGCAAGTGCAGTATATGTAGAAACTACTAAACCTTTAAAATGTAGAGAAGTTAATGAAGCAAACTTTAAAGGAGCAGAGGATTAAATTCCTCTGCTCTTTTTTGTGTTTATAAGTATTTTTAATTATATAATATAATAATGTAAATAAAGGATAAGAATTGAATTTTTATTATTCGTATTTTATACGTTCCTGCGCTACTGTTGTTTAAAATAAACTCTTATCCTTTAATATTATAGAATAGAGGTAAGTTAATATTTTTATCTGTAATAGTCCTGGACCAACTATTACTAGCATAAAAATACTCCTGCTAAATTATATTTTAACTTACCTCTATTCTTTCTTTAGATGATATATAATACTTATTTTTTCTTTAAGAGGAGATAGAAAAGATGAAAATAATTGAATACGGTAATGGAGAAGAGTGGAAATTACGAGTAAGATGTAAGGTTATATCTGATAAGTATGGTCTTTTTTGGGATGGAGATAAAGAACATTGTAATTCATTATTGGAAATAGATAAAAATGATGTAGAATCTGTACATTGGACAAAATATGTTAGCCAATTAGAAGGTACAGACTATATAGTTACTTGCCCAGTATGTGGATGTAAAATATATTTAGATGAAAAGCAAATACCAAAGTGGGTAAAGAAAATAGCAGATAATAAATCAAAAGATAAAGAAATTATGGCATTATAATTAAGGAGGAAATACAAAATAATGAGTAGTAAACCTATGAAAGATGAAAATAGAGGAAATGAGCAAACAGTATATACAGGAACAACTCAGGATGCATATGATATAAGATATCAAGATGACCAACATCGTACTTATGGAAAGCAGTATTCTGATGATAAAGAGGAAGATGAATAATATATTATTAAATAAAAATGAATTAACATGATGAAAACTATCAAATCAGATTAATAAATTACTTTATAAAAATTATTACCATAGACGATGAATGAATTATTTTGGAAAAAATTTCATAGATGA
>Ga0247611_10005281_pt1 | contig 17217 bp, 15 predicted proteins | sample 177DNAGHGhighgp2_FD_192422 | JGI IMG/M metagenome (GOLD analysis project Ga0247611, IMG submission 192422) | Sheep rumen microbial communities from Palmerston North, Manawatu-Wanganui, New Zealand - 1770 DNA GHGhigh gp2 | ecosystem: Host-associated > Mammals > Digestive system > Stomach > Rumen... | reverse complement strand
AGGCTCAACTATTAGAAGTGATATTTATTCAATGGGAATAATGATGTATGAATTATTAACTGGACTTGTACCATATAAAGGTGATAATGCAGTAGAAATTGCTTTAAAGCATTTGAAAGAACCATTACCAAGTGTTAGAAAAACTAATTCTGGTGTTCCTCAATCTATTGAAAATATCATAATTAGAGCAACAGCAAAGAATCCAAAGAATAGATATGTTGATGCTAGAGAAATGCATGAAGATTTAAAAACTGCATTAGATGAATCTAGAAAAGATGAAAAAAGATATGTATATAAATATCCAGAAAATGATTTAGAAGATACTAAAAAATTAGATAAAGAATTAGCTACAATTAAGACAGCAGAAAAAACTAAAAAAATAGAGAAAACTCCTAGTAAGAAAGAAGTCATTGAAGAAGACGATGATGATGAAAAAGGAGGAAGTAAAAAAGCTCTTATAGTATTAGTTGGTATATTTACTGCATTAGTACTTATAACTACTATAGTAGCAACTGTATTCTTTGAATCATCTGGAAAAGTTAAAAATGCTATGATTCCAGACGTTTCAAATATGAGTGTAGTAGATGCAACTAATGCATTAGTGGATGCTGGATTTGATGTAAATACAGAATATAAATATTCAGCGAGTGACACTATTGAAGAAGGAATGGTTATAAAAACTAGTCCTGAAATTGGTACAAAAAGAAAAACTGGAACAACAATCACATTATATTTATCAACTGGAGAAGGAGTTTATGTTTTAGAAGATTTTACTGGACAAAACTATTTAGAAGTTAAAGGTAAAATTGAAGCTGAATGTGAATGTAATGTATTAGTTGAAACTGAAAAAGTAGATGAAAAATCTAAAGCAAAAGCAGAAACTGTTTTAAAAACAGAACCAGCAGCTGGTGAATCTAGTAAACTTGGAAGTCCAATAAAAATTATAATTCCAGAAATAGAATATAAATATCCTGATTTTACTAGTGGATATACTTTAGATTCAATTGAAGAATTCTGTGAAAAACATGAAATTAAACTTGAAGTTAAATATCAAGATAGTTCTACATTAAAAGAAGGAACAATTATTAAACAAAGTAGAGCTAAAGGAACTGTAGTTACTCCAGGAGCAACTATAACAATAACAATTTCTAAGAAGCCAGAAGCTGTTGAACCAGAAGATGATGGCTCAGAAGAAGTTAATGATAATACAGGGGAATAATATGAAAGGTAAAATAATTTGTATTAATGCTGCTATACATAAAGTCTTACTTGAAAATAATGCTATTATTGACACAAAAGTAAGAGGCAAAATTAGAAACCAGAAGATTATGCCTCTTGTTGGTGATAACGTAATAGTTAATACAGATACAAAAACAATTGAAAAAATAGAACATAGAAAAAACTGTTTGAATAGACCTCTTGTTTCAAATATTGACAAACTGTTAATAGTTATGAGTACGTCTATTCCAGTTTTTTCTTCTTATTTAATAGATAAATTTTTAATAATAGCTTTTCAAAATAATATTGAACCTATCATTATAATCACTAAAACTGATATGATAAGTTTAAAAGAAAAGACTGATATTAAAAAGTATATAAACTATTATAGACATATTGGAATAAAAATATATATTAATAGTAGTGTTAAAAAGATAAAAAGAGAATTTAGTAATTCTGTAGTTGCATTATGTGGACAGACTGGTAGTGGGAAATCAAGTTTATTAAATAGAATAGATGCATCTTTATGTTTAAAAACTGGAGAAGTATCAGAATCTCTTGGTAGAGGAAAACATACTACTAGATTAGTTGAATTATTAGAAGTTAATGGAGGTTTAATAGCAGATACTCCAGGATTTAGTAGTTTAGATTTAAATATTGATAAAAAAGAAATAAAAAAATACTATCCTGATTTTAATAAACCATGTAAGTATAGATCATGTTTACATGTCAAGGAAGATGGATGTTCAATTATAGAAATGGTTGAAAAAGGTAAAATACCTAGATGGAGATATGAAAATTATTTGAAATTTATAGAAGAAGTTAGAGGATAAGGATTAATATGTTTGGCGATGAAAGAGTTGAAAATCAATTTATTAGTGATAAATATAGAGCTGGATTAATAATTGAAAAAAGTTTACTTAGAAAAATTAGTGGCAATTATATTTTAGAAAATCTTCTAAAAAACAATGAAAAAATAGATGAATGTATGTTTAATAGAAGAGAAAGTTTAGATTTAATTCTTAAATATAAAAGATATGATTTATTATCACGTGTCACTATAAGAAACTTATTAAGAAAGAAAAATAGTAAAGAAACTTATTTAGATTATATTTTAAAAGAATATGAAAAGAATAAAAATATTAATATTAGCTTTGTTGATCCATTTGATGGAATAGACTCTTTAAGAAACATAGCAGATTTATATATTATTTATGCTAAACATAATTTAGAAATGTTTTTACCTAAATTAACAGAAGAAAAATTGGCTTTAAGAGAAAGTAATATAGTATTAAGAGCATTAACTTTTAATAAGACTTTTCTATCATTATTACTTAGAAATAAAAATAATATAGATGTTGTAAAACAAAGATTACTTAATAATGATAAAACAAAAGATTTAGATGTAATTCTTTCTTTAAATGGAGATTATGAAAATTATAAAGCATCTATTGATATGAAAATAGATTATGCTGATAAATATCTAGAAAATTATAATGCATCATTTGAAACAACTTATAATTTATTAAGACAAAGAGATAAAGAATTAATTAATGAATTAAAACAAGTAATGGATGGAAGATGTGAAGATAAAGCTATAAATGTAGTTCTTTGTAGTTATATTGAACAGTTATATTATGGTGATAAAAATGCAATATATATAGAAATTAGAAAACTAATAAATATATTTAAAATTGATAAATCTTTTACTATTAAGATGGGAGATGGTTCATATTTTTCACCATTTCATAATTTAATATCTTTAGATTCATCTTCAATTGCAAGCTTGAATCATGAGTTAGGACATATGTTCTATCATAAGTTAACTCCTCATGAAGAAGATCCATATTTTGATAGTATAATTCAAAATATTAGAAATAATCCACAAACATTAGTAAAAGTAGCTGCATTATCTAATACATATAAGTCTGTTAGAAGTAATATTCTTCATGCAGCAAGAGATATTTATAGACAATATAAAGAAGAAGAATTTAATAATGAAAGTGATGAAGAAATAACAAAATATTTACAAGAAACAAAAGATGAATTATTTGAAAAATATAGAAAGAAAGGTTATTCTAAAGAAGTATTAGATACAATATTATCAAAAAGTTATACTTTAGAAGAATATAAACATCAACATGAAGTAATACAAAATAATAAATTATCTTCAGTAATAGGTGAAATAAAAGTAGGACCAATAATGCAAATTGGAGATATAATAGATGCAATATATAATGGAGAATTCATGGCTAATAAACTAGTAGATAGTTATGGAAGAGAAATACCAAGAATTAGTGGACATGGATTACATTATTATAATAATAGACCTTATATTGCTATAGATGAAATATTTGCAAATTATTGTGCTATTAGAAAATGTACTGAAGAAGATGTAACATATTATATAAATGAAAATAATGTTCCAGTAAAAGGTGCTATTAATTGTTTAAGAGAAATAGTTGGTAATGAATTAGTAGATTATTTAGAACAAATGTATATTAATCAAGTTTTAAATTCTAATCTATATGAAAATGTTAGGGGGAATAAAAGATGACACCTTTTGAATTTGATGAAGAATACCAAGATTCTGTTAAAGAAGCAAAGGAATTATATAATTCTTCTAAAAATGAGACTACATTAAAAAATTATATAAAAGCTTTAACTGCTTCAAATAGAAGAACACTTGATTTAAAAATGAATCCTAGTGAAGCAAGATTATTATTATGTATGGATGATAATAATAATTCAATACTAGAAAATTTAGTTAAAAAAGCTATGCATTTTGATTCTATAACATTAAATTCTATAGTAAATGATCCAGAACTTTTAAAAATAGTTGTGACTAAAAGTAATGACCTTGTTGATATGTATTTAAGTCCAGATATATATACAAAAAAAATTGATGGTAAAGTAGTAATACAGTATTTACTTGAAAACGGTATATTAACTGATGAAGGACTTAAAAAAGCTGGTAAATTAGATGATGATATTATAATGTATTTATATAATACAAATCCAATGTTATTACTTGATTTAAGTAATGATTGTTTATTTGAACAAGAAATAAATGGAGAAAAAATAATAGAATTTCTAATTAGAAAATATAATCATTTAGATGATATTTTTGCTAATGTAGATTCTATGCAAAGAGTAGAAATATTAATAGACCTTGCAAAAAAATATGACAAAGAATATTTGCTTAGTACTATGAATCAAAAATTTCTACCATATAAATATAAAGGAGATTATTTATACAAATATATAGAGAATTTAGGACTTCCAATTATAATGGAATTAAGTGATCTTAATTTAATGAAGGTACTTTTTGATAATGGAGATTATGAATATTTTGAAAAGATGTTTTCTGATGATAAGTTACTTGAGAAATATGATGAAAATACTACTTTTTTAGAAGCATTAATAAAAAGAGGTTATATACCAGATGTGCAATGTTATGATGAAAAATCTTTAAAAATATTATCTGATTATAATTGCTATGAAAAAATGTTATCATTCCCATTGTCAGATTTATTAAAAAATAGAAATTTAAGTGAAACATATTTAGAACAATTGATACAAGCTTATAAGGAAGGAAAAATTAGCTATATTTATGTTAGTCCAAGAGCTAAATTAGATTATTTAATAAAGGCAATTTGTTTATTATATGATAATGGAGCAAGTGACTTAATACCTGATTTGTCAGATGTATTACTTAAAAAAAATGATGGTACAACACTTCTTGATGAACTAATAAAAATAGATAGATTAGATGTAGTACCTAAAAATAATTTAGGTGATTTTGAAGTTGGAATATATTTAAGATTAAAAGGAATAGATTATTATGATATTAATATAGAATTATTTTCAACTGATGTTATTGATAAATATGTTTCTAAGTATAATGATAGTGAATTTGATGTAGAAGAAAATGAAGATTTAGAAACAATACATGATAAATTTAGATTTTTCTTTCAAGATAGTGATTCAAAATTTGTTGAATTATTATATCAATCATATGCACATTATTTAAAAATAAATCCTGAGGAAGCAAGAAATGAAATAACAAAATTATTTAGAATATTAATAGCTCACCCTGAGTTTATGATTTTAGAATCAAGTAAATCATATTTTAGTTCATGTTCATGTTGCATTGGAATGGACACTGATAGTATTAATGTATTAAATCATGAAATTGGACATGCATTATATGATTTTTATTCAAATGAAAAGTATTCCGAAGAGTTTGAATTACTTTGTAGCAAATTAAGAAATGATAGTGAATTTTTAAAAAGAGTTGAACAATTTTCAATTCAAGCATCAAAAATAAAAAAAACTATTGATGAAAGAATAAAAGAATTAATTAATAAAGAACATGATAAGTATTGTGAAGAAGAAACAAAAAATAAAATAATGGAATTTTTAGAATCATCAAAAAGTAATAAGTTAGATGAATTGCTAAAAAAAGGTTATAGTGAAGAAACTTTGAGTATAGTTTTAGGGGATGTATTTAGTTTTGATGAATATGTATCGCAGGATTTAACAATAAAACAAAATATATTAAGATCAGCATTATATGAATGTGATTATATCTGTTATTTTGCAATTTCTGATATGATTGATGCTATAATGAAAGGACAATATTTTGATGGAGATTTAAAAGATGAAGATAATAAGAAATTAATATGTATAGGTGGTCATGGAAAAAACTACTATAATTCTGAAATGACTCATTCGGTAGATGAAGTTATGGCAAATTTATCTAGTATATTAAAATCAAATAGTTGTGAAATAGGATTAGCATATATAGAAGAATATATAGGAAAAGAATTTTTGGATTTTATTATGAATCGTTATAGAAATGAAATAGTTTATTCAAATAAAAAATTAGATGATTATGAAAGGAGTAAGTAATGAAAGTTGGTGTTTCAATTTTATCTAGTAGTATAGATGCTACTAGTATTGTAAAAAAATTAGATAATACAGAAGCAGATTTTATACATCTAGATATAATGGATGGAAAATTTGTAGAAAATAAAACATGGACATATAGTGAAGCTAAGAAAATAACTAGTTATTCTCATTTACCATTAGATGTTCACTTAATGGTATTTAAACCAGAAAAATATATTGAAGATTATGCACTATTAAATACTGATAGAATAACATTTCATGTAGAAGCTGTTAGTGATGTTAAAAAAACAATTAATCTAATTAAAGGTTATGGATTAAAAGTTGGCCTTGCAATTAATCCTGATACAAATGAAAAAGTTATATATGATTATTTAGAAAGTATTGATCAAGTATTAGTTATGGGTGTATATCCTGGTAAAAGTGGACAAACATTTATTGAAAATACAGTAAATAAAATTAAAAATATAAAAGAAGAAATATTAAGAAAAAAATTAAATGTAGAAATATCAGTAGATGGTGGTATAAATGATGTAACATCAGTTTTATGTGTAGAAGCTGGAGTAGACATATTAGTATCTGCATCATTCTTACATAATAACTTAAATGAAAATATTAGATTATTAAAAAGATTAAAATAATATTGAAAGGAGAATTAAAGTATGGATGAATATAAAAATGATGATATGGATTATAAATTATATGTATTAGCAGAATTAAGATATAAAAAAGAACATCCAGGTATTGAAAATGAAGATCTTTTTCCAGCAGATTGGTACTCAAATCGTAACTATAAATTAAAAACAGAAATTATAGCTTCTGCGATTAAAAATAATATTTCTATAGAAGAAGTACCAGAGTATATGAATATAAAAGAAGGTGTTATTAATTAAATCTCATGAAAATGAGATTTTTTTATGAAAAAAAAGTGTTTTGTTAATTAACAACTAATTATATATATAGGAGGGTTAGATGAATAAAAGATTAGTTGTAAGACAAAACTCATATAAGGATTGTGGAGTTTCATGTTTAGTTTCAATAATGAGGTATTATAACGTAGATCCTCCCTATGAAGAAGTAGCTTATTATTTGAGATTAAATAAAGATGGAACTAATGCTTATAATATTATTAATGGATCTTTAAATTACGGATTTGATGGTTATGGTTGTCATTATTCATATGAAGAAATAATAAATAATAAAGTAAACTTTCCAATAATATGTCATACTCTTAAGAATAATTTGTATCATTTTATAGTTATATATAATGTTAATAAAAAATATTTAGAAGTTATGGATCCATCAAAAGGAATGGTAAAATTAAAAAAAGATGATTTTAAAAAAATATATTTAAATACATCAATTGTGATATATCCAGTCAAAAAAATAGAAAATATAAATATACATAAATCATTAAACAAATATTGTTTTACTTATCTAAATAATATAAAAAAAGAAATAATATTTTCAATTATATTATCTCTTATAATAGTTTTACTAAATTTAGTTATTAATTATTATTTAACTTATTTAATTGATACAAATTATAATTATAATCTTTTAATTCTAATTACATTATTTTTTATAAATATATCAATATTTAAAAATATATTTACTTTTATTAGAAATAAAATACTAATAAAAATAGAAAATAAAATTATAAAAAATATAAATATAGATGTAATTAGAAAACTATTTAATCTTCCTTATCTATTTTTTAAAAATAAATCAACTGGAGAAATTGAAAGTAGACTAAATGATTTAGAAGTATTTAGAGAAATTGTTAGTAAAAATATTGTAGATTCATTACTAAATATTTTATTTGTGATATGCAGTTTTATTATATTATTACTAATTAATAAAGAATTATTATTAATAACAATAATAGATATATTGTTATATTATTTAATTACATTATTATTTAAACCTATTATAAATAATAATATAGAAGATATAAGTATATATGAAAGTGATTATAAAAAGTATTTAACTGAATGTATTTATGGATATGAAACTAATAAAAATATAAATATAATTAATAATATTATAAAAAGAATAGAAATAAAATATATAAGTCTTATAGATAAAACAAATAAATATAATAGTAATAAACAAAAAGATATAGTTATTAAAAATATACTAGGAGATTTATTATATATACTATTAATGTTTAGTGAAGTTTATTTATTAAAGAATAAATTATTAACAATTGGTAATTTAATATTATTTAATACAACTATTTTATATTTTAGAGATTCATTAAAAAATATAATAGATTTAAATTATAATTCACTTTATTATAAAAATACTTATAAAAGAATAAATGATTTATTTGTAGTAGAAAAGAAAAAAGAAGAAATAAATATTTATGATATTAATAAAGATATTATCATAAATAATTTAAGTTATAGTATTGATGGATTACATAATATATTTGATAATATTAGTTTAGTAATAAAAAATAAAAGCAAATATTTAATATATGGTAATAGTGGTAGTGGTAAATCAACATTAATAAAAATAATTCTAAAATATTTAAATGATTATTCTGGAGAAATATATCTTGGTAATATAAATATTAAAGATATATGTAGAGATAATGTATCTTATAATTTTACATATGTATCTCAAAATAGTTATATTAATAATGATACTTTTAAGAATAATATTATTTATGATAGACAAATAGATAATAATACTTATGAAGAAATTATTAATATATGCAATTTAAAATCACTTAGAGATTCAAAAAAATTAAGAGATAATTTTATGATTGAAGAAGATGGTTTTAATATATCTGGTGGAGAAAAACAAAAAATTATACTTGCTAGAAGTTTATTAAAGCATTTTAATTATTTAGTTTTAGATGAAGCATTAAGTGAAGTTGATGAAAATGAAGAAATAGATATAATAAATAAAATATTTAAAAAATATGAAGAAAAAACTATAGTTTATATTTCACATAAAAAAAGAATAATAGATTTATTTGATGAGAAATATAAGTTAGAAAGGAGAAATAAGAGTGAGTAGTGAAGAATTATTTCAAATTAATGGAGGAATATCTAAAGGTGTAATTCTAGGGGGGTTAGCAATAGCTATTTCATTTATAGTAGGAGTAATAGATGGATATTTAAGACCTCTTAGTTGTAATAAATGAGTAGTGAAGAGTTATTTATTATAAAGGGAGGAACTACATTAAATACATCTCTATTAAATGCTATATCTAAGTTTTTAATAGTATCATTAGAAATAGGGAGAACACTTGGAACAACAATTAGAAGAGCTCTTGATAAGAATAAATGCTGAAGATATTGAAAAAAATACAGTTTTATGGTATAATTAATATCGTTGAGAGGGAGTAGTTCTCATTAAAAAGATGTCTATATTCGTCAATACAATATCATATGATATTTGGATATAGTTTATGAACAAGACTTTTAATAATAAAAGTCTTGTTTTATTTTAGGAGGATTTTATGGAAAAAATAGACAAACTTAAAAATAAAATAGAAAGTAAAAATGAAAAACTTAATAATCTTATTTCAGAAAATGATAAAGATAAAAAAGAGTTAAAATCAATATTATTAATTCTTGGTGGTTATATAACTTTAATAATTTCTTTGATTGTCGCTATATTTATATGTGTTATTGGACCAGCATCTGTGTTATACTATTATATAATTTATCTTGTGTTTCAAGTTTATAATGCAATTTTTAAAAATAAATATGATTATTCAATAAGTAATATTAAATCATTATTTGAAAGTATTGATGATTATAATGAAAAGATTGAAGTAACAAAATCAGAAATTAATAAATTACAATTAGAAATAGAAGATATTATTAGAATAGAAGAAGAAAAACAAAGAGTTGCTGATAATGATCAAATACTTCAATCACTTAAGAAATGTGTTAAGAAATGCGAAAATTTGAATATAAAAGATAGATTAGAATTTTTAAAAAAAATTGAAAATATATCAAAGGATTATTCAGATAGATGTGAGAAATTAATTATTCAAAATAATCAAAATGGTATTAATTTATCAGTAGAAACTTATTCAAGAATGGTAAATGATATATTTAGAGAAATATTTAAATTAGATAATGAAATAGATAAAAAAATTAATGAAACAAGAGAACTATTAGCTCTTAATGAACGTATTTCATATTTTAATGATTATTTATCAGAACAAATGAATAGTAATGAAGAAGGGGTAAGTTTAGTAAAAAAAATTTAGGAGGGTTTTATGTTTGATGTTGAAGTTCAAGTTGAGAAGTTAAATAATATGAAAGATGACTTAAAATTTTTATATACATGTTTAATAGAAGATTTTATTGAAGTTTTATTCAGGGATATAAGTCTTTTAGCATTTATATTCTTTATGTATAAAGGAATTGTATTTAGTACAATATGGCTAGCAGGATTAATAATCCCATCAATTATTTTATTAATAATTTTATATGAAGAAGAAATGGATTTTTTTAGCTTTGGTATTAAAGATATTATTTTTTGGGATATAATTGAAATTATTGATAAGAAAAGGTTAATAAAACAATGTGAAGAAGATATTAAATTAAAACAAAAAGAATTAAATGAAAAGTCAGACGAAATTGTTAAAAAGCAAGAAGAGGTAAAAGTAGAAGAAGTAAAAGAAGAAAAAGATGAAATAAAAGATCCAGTATTTAAAGCATTATCAAATTGTTCTAAAAAATGTGATTATTTAAGTCCTGAAAGTTATGAGATATTTAAAAATAAAATTATTGAAATAAGTGATGAATATATTCAAAAAAGAAAAGAATTAATAATAAAGGAAAGTCATAAAAGTATTAATTTATCATTAGAAACTTATTCAACATTACTAAAAGAATTCTTTGGAGAAATAACAACACTTGATACAGATATTAATAATAAACTTGAAGAAGAAAGATTAATAAGAGATTTAATGGAAGAAAAAAGAAAATTAGAAAGTCAGTTGTCATTGCAAGATAGTAATGAACAAAAAATGATTTTAAAAAGATAGGGAGTGTTTTGAATGAAAGATTTAGAAATAATAAAAAATGAAATTGAAAAAAAAGAAAATGAAATTAATAGACTTAAAAGAGATATAAAATCAAATAGGGAAGGTATATTAAGTATACTAAAAAAATATGTTTTATATTTACTATATCTTGTTGCTGGAGTAGGCATTGCATTATTAGGATTTTATCTTGACTATTTATTCTTAGTTATATTATTTTTTTGGATAGTATATGCAGCTGATGTAATATCTACACATGGTAATGAAATGAAATATTATGCAATAAATAATTCTAGAGAAATAAAAGAAAAACTAGCATATATATCTTCTTGTAAAGAATCGATTAAAGAAAAAGAAAAAATAATGAATGATAAAAAAGTAGAATTGCAAAATGTTCAAGCTGAAAATAATCAAAAATTAAAAAAGATTGAAGAAGATCCAATAATAATAGCATCTACTAAATGTGCAGATAATGCTAAAAAATTAAATAATGAACAAAGAGAAGAAATGATTGAAAAAATTATTGGGGTGATGCAAGACTATAGAAATAAAAGTTTAAAACTTATAGAAAATCCAAATACTATAGATTATGCTACCTTATTAAATGATACTATTGATGAATTTGAAAACCTTAATAAAGAAATAGAAATTAAATTAAAACAAAACGTTGAAAAAGAACAATTAAATGAAACTTTAGAATATTTTGATAATTACATTAATTTAAATTCTAATGAAAAAAATAGTGTTAGAACATTAAAATTATAATTAAATAATATTGATTAGTTTTACCATTTTTGATAGAATAAAAAACCATTAGGTGATGTTATGGAAACTATCGATTTAAAAATAGAAAGAGATATAGAAAGAGATAAAATTAATAATTGTGAAAAATTACAGAATATGATGAAATCTAATATATTATTAAATGCTTTTTATATCTTTTTAAATGTTGTATTACCTGTTTTATTAGCGCTTAGTATAGCATTATCATTGATGAATCTTTATTATATCTTTTTAACATTATTGATGGTTGGTATGAATTCATTAAATTACTTTTATGGAAAAACAATACAAGATAGTTATAATGAGATAATTAATTGTTTACAATTGTATGACGCATTAAATATTCAAATTGTGAGTAGTCAAAAAGAAATAAAGAGAATAGAAAGAAAAATTTCATTTAATAATATTAAAGAAGCAAATGAAAATATTAAGATGGTTAAAGCTAATAGTAATGAAGAAACAGAGGAAGAGCAGAATGAAGAAGTAGTAGAAAATGAAATTGTTGATCCAGTACTTTTAGCATTAAAAAATTGTGCAGAATTATGTAAGGTTCTAGATTTAGAAGATAGACAATTATTTATAAAAGAAATAGAAGAAATAAAAAATGATTACTACACAAGAAATATGGAATTAATAAAAAGTAGATATCAAGTAGAAGTAACTTTAACTTTAGAGACATATAAAACATTATTGCAAGATATGTTACAAAAAATAACAAGTCTTAATACAAGAATAGATAATAAAGTAAAAGAAGTTCAATCAAGAAGAGATTTTGAAAATCAAATTGAATATTTAAATAATTATCTACAACAAAATAAAAAAGAAGAACAACTACAATTAAAAAGATAAAGTATGTAACAAAATTGACACTTTTATAATTTTGTGATATAATACAGTCAATTTTTAAAGAGGGGTTAAAAATGAATATAAGAGAGATAAAAAATTTATATTTAAACTTAAAAAAAGAAATTAATAGTTTAGAAGTACAATCTGAAAAATTAAATGAAAAATTTAAAAAAGCAGATGAAGAATTATTTAAAAGTTCTGAATTAACTATTTTATTCTTAACAGTTTTTTTCTTTAATATAAATATTATTATAAATATTATTCTTTTAGCTTGTACAGCTAAAATGGGTTATGAAGCATATAATAAATTTATAGATTATAGAGATATTAAAAATAAAAAATCAGAAGTAGATTCTCTTTTAGAAGAAAAAAACTTAGAAATGTCTGATTTATTAGATAATAATCCAGAAATAGAAACTATGGTTTCTCGTGAAATTGAATATGCAAGTAAAGAAAAAAAAGATCCATTCTATGATTTGTTAATTCAAATTGAAAATAAATGTGCAGGTTTAGATCCTAGAGTATCTGACCCTATAATAAATGAAATAGAAATATTATCAAATAATTATTTAACAGAATTACAAAAATTATTAGATTTAAATAATGGTAATAGTATTCAATTATCTACGCAAACAAAAAAAGGGCTATATATAAAATATTTTTCACAAGCAAAAGCAATAGAACATAGAATAGATGAAGAATTAGAAGATGCTAAAGAAGAAAATATGGCTAAAGAAGGAAAACGTGTATTAGATAATCAAATAAAAGAAAGAAAAAATTCAATAAATGAACAACAATATATAGAAGAACAAGAAGATTTATTAGATGGAATAGATTTACAAAGTCATAATGAAGCAGTAGAAATGAAATTAAGAAGATAGTTTAAAGTGTTGATAACTCAACACTTTTTATATGATGTAAAATTGACCAATAATTATTAATATGATACAATATTGCGGATTAAGGAAGTATATGAAAAATAATGAAAATAAAAAAATAATATATGATATAGTTTCAATTATTTTTAGAATGCTTTTAATTGTAGTATTAATATTTATAATACTAAATTTTAGAGTGAATTTATTTGTTATTTTTGCTTGTATATTAGATATTAGTATAATATATAATATTATAGATAATAATGGTTCTATATTATTTATAATTAAAAATATAATAAGAAGAATTAAAGATAATAATAAAGAAATAATTATTAATTCAAAAGAAAATATAAATACATATGAAATATCTGATTATATAAATATATGTATTTATAAATGTTATTTATTAGATGTAAATAATAGATTAGAATATTATAAAATATTAAAAAATATAATAAATGATTATAATGAAAACAAAGATTTAGAATTAATAAAGAATAGACTAATTAGTTTTGAATATAAAATTAATTGTATTATAAATAATAGTAAAGATTATAAAGTTAGTGAATCTCAAAAAATACTATCATTAAAAAACAATGATAAATAAAATAAAATGTGATACAATTATTAACGGCAATTATTTAATAAGGAGGATGTATGTTAAAAAGATTATCTAAAAGTATAAGAGAATATAAAAAAGAATCTATATTATCTGCACTATTTATTGTAGTAGAGGTAATTATGGAAGTATTAATACCATTAATAATGGCATATTTAATAGATGATGGTATTAATGCATCAAATGCAACAGTTATATGGAAGAGTAGTGGATTATTAATAGTAGTAGCTTTAATATCACTTGCAAGTGGAGCTTTAGCTAGTAAATATTCTAGTATAGCTAGTTGTGGTTTTGCTAAGAATTTAAGAAAAGATATGTATTATAAGATACAAGATTATTCTTTTACAAATATAGATAAGTTTTCATCTAGTAGTTTAGTTACAAGATTAACAACTGATGTATCATATATACAAAATGCATATATGATGATTATTAGAACAGCTCTTAGAAGTCCATTTATGTTAATATTTTCATTAGTTAGTGCAATTTATATAAATAAAAAAATGGCTCTTATATATTTAGCCATAATACCAGTACTTGCATTAGCATTATTTATAATAGCAAATGTAGCTCATCCAATGTTTAAAAAAGTTTTTGAAACATATGATAAATTAAATACAGATGTTCAAGAAAATGTAAGAGGTATTAGAGTAGTTAAATCATATGTAAAAGAAGAATATGAAAAAGCTAAATTTTCTAAAATATCTAAATTAATATATGATAGATTTTCAAAAGCAGAAAAAATAGTAGCATGGAATATGCCTGTTATGCAAGCTAGTATGTATACATGTAGATTATTAATAGCTTGGTTTGCTGCTAAATTAATAGTTAGTGGATCAATGACAACAGGAGAATTAACAAGTTTATTTACTTATGCAGGACAAATATTAACAAGTTTAATGATGTTATCAATGATATATGTTATGACAATAATATCAGCAACATCAGCAGAAAGAATTACTGAAGTTTTAGAAGAAAAAATAGATTTAGAAAATAATAGTAAAGATATAAAAGAAATAAAAGATGGAAGTATAGAATTTAAAAATGTTAATTTTGGATATACAAAAAATAAAAATAAATTAGTATTAAAAAATGTTAATTTAAAAATTAAATCAGGTGAAGTAATTGGTATTATTGGTGGAACTGGTTCATCAAAATCTTCATTAGTAAGTTTAATCAATAGATTATATGATGTTACTAGTGGTGAAATATTACTTGGTGGAGTTAATGTAAAAGATTATGATTTAGAAGTATTAAGAGATAATGTATCTGTTGTTTTACAAAAGAATGTATTATTTAAAGGAAGCATTATTGATAATATGAGATGGGGAAAAGAAGATGCTAGTTTAGAAGAAATTAAACATGTATGTCATTTAGCTTGTGCAGATACATTTATAGAAGAATTTAAAGATAAATATAATTATCAATTAGATCAAGGTGGTACAAATGTATCGGGTGGTCAAAAACAAAGATTATGTATAGCAAGAGCATTATTAAAGAATCCAAAAGTATTAATATTAGATGATTCAACAAGTGCAGTAGATACAAAAACAGATGCAACTATTAGAAGTAATTTATCAGAGTTTTTACCAAAAGTAACAAAAATAATAATTGCTCAAAGAATAGCAAGTGTTGAAAATGCAGATAAAGTAATAGTTATGGATAAAGGAAGGGTTGTTGATTTTGACACTCCAAAGAATTTACTTAAAAATAATAAAATATATAAAGAAGTATATGAATCACAAAAGAGAGGGGTGAAATAATGCATGGAAATAGAGGATTTGATCCAAATAAAAAATTTGATAAAAATGTATTTATGAGATTACTTAAATATATGGCTAAATACAAATTTAGATATTTATTTGTATTTATATGTATCATTATTTCATCAATAGTACAAGTAGTTGGACAATTATTTTTAAAAACATTGATTGATGATTATATTACTCCTTTAATAGGTGTAGAAAATCCTGTTTTTACAGGCTTAATTAAGTTTATAGGTATTATGGCTTTAGTACACTTAGCAGGTCTTATATGTACATTTTTATATAATAGAGTAATGGTTAATGTAGCTCAAGGAGTACTTAAAGATATTAGAGATGATATGTTTAATCATATGCAAACACTACCAATATCTTATTTTGACAAAAATACTCATGGAGATATAATGAGTAGATTTACAAATGATACAGACACATTAGAACAAATGGTATCACAAAGTATGACAGCAGTAGTTAGTAGTGTAATATCATTAGTAGCAGTATTTGTATCTATGTTAACACTTAATATTCCATTAACACTTTTAGTTATAGTTGGAGTATTTCTTATGACAACTGTAACAAAAGGAGTTGTTAAAAAATCAGGTTCATATTTTGGAAGTCAACAAAAATCATTAGGTGATTTGAATGGCTTTATTGAAGAAATGATTGATGGACAAAAAGTTATTAAGGTATTTACTCATGAAGAAAAAGCAAAAGAAGATTTTGACAAATTAAATGAAAGTTGGTTTGAAAATAGTTCTAAAGCTAATACATATGGAAATATGATAGGACCAATTACTAATAATATTGGACATATTTTATATGTTATTATTGCTCTTAGTGGTGGCTTAATAGCTATTTATACTGATTCATTTACTCTAGGTGCAATAGCATCATTCTTAGGATTAACAAATAGTTTTACAAGACCAATAATGCAAATAACAGGACAATTTAATATGATAATAAGATCACTTGCAGGAGCAGGACGTATATTTGAATTAATGGATGAAAAAGAAGAAGAAAATGATGGTACTGTAAGATTAGTAAATGTAAATATTAATAAAGATAAATTAATTGAAACAGATAAATATACTGGTCATTGGGCATGGAAAAAAGATAAAGAATTAATATTATTACAAGGTGATGTTAGAATGAATAATGTTTCCTTTGGATATAATCCTGATA
>Ga0247611_10005280_pt1 | contig 17219 bp, 12 predicted proteins | sample 177DNAGHGhighgp2_FD_192422 | JGI IMG/M metagenome (GOLD analysis project Ga0247611, IMG submission 192422) | Sheep rumen microbial communities from Palmerston North, Manawatu-Wanganui, New Zealand - 1770 DNA GHGhigh gp2 | ecosystem: Host-associated > Mammals > Digestive system > Stomach > Rumen... | reverse complement strand
TTGCGTCGATTGTGGTCTGGTCGTCCGGGCATTCAAAAATGAGTTCGTCGTGTACCTGCAGTAAAAGGCGGGCAGGAGAGCCTGATTTTTTGAGTGCGTTGGTAACCTTGAGCATGGCTTTTTTTACTATGTCGGCGGCGGAACCCTGTACAGGGGTGTTTACGGCTATGCGTTCGGCTGCGGCTTTTTCGACCTTGTTTCTGCTGTTGATGGCGAGAATTGGGCGGCGGCGGCCAAGAATTGTTTCTACATAGCCCTGCTGTTCGGCCTTCTGGATTGTTTCTTTGATGAAGGAATCTACGCTGCTGTACTGGGCAAAGTAATTCTGGATGAATTGGGCTGCCTGTGTACGGCTGATTCCCAGGTCTCGGGCAAGGCGGAAGGATGACATTCCATAAATTACACCGAAGTTGATTGTTTTTGCGGTACGGCGCATGTCTGGTGTAACTGCTTCAGGCGCTACGCCATAAATGAGTGCGGCTGTTGCTCTGTGAACATCGGTGCCGTCGATAAAGGCGCGGCTCATATTTTCATCGGCCGAGAGGTGTGCCAGCACGACCAGCTCAATCTGTGCGTAATCAGCAGAAATGAGCACTTTACCGTCCGGAGCAGTAAATGCGGAGCGAATCCTGCGGCCTGCTTCGTTTCGCACCGGAATGTTCTGCAGGTTTGGCTCGCGACAACTTAAGCGGCCGGTGGCCGTGCCTGTCTGTACAAAGTCCGTGTGAATGCGGCCCTGGTCGTCTACCAGCTTAGGCAGGCTTTCTACATAGGTCGATTTGAGCTTGGCCATTTCGCGGTAATCCAGAATCATGCGGGGCAGCTTGTCTTCATAAGCGAGTTCTTCGAGTACGCTTGTGTCTGTGGAATAACCGGTCTTGGTCTTTTTTCCTGTTTTGAGTCCCCGTTCTTCAAAAAGCACTGTCTGCAATTGTTTTGGAGAGGCAATGTTGAATTCGTGGCCAACTTCTTTATAAATGGCCTGCTCGGCGGCGGCAATGCCCTCTGTGAGTTCCTTGTTGTAGGCGTGGAGGGTGGCTGTGTCCAGATGGATTCCTGTCAGTTCCATTTGTGTGAGGATTGGCAGCACTTTCATTTCGAGATCAAAAAGGGCTTTGAGGGGGGTGGTGGTTTCGACAGGCTCAACCACCGCATTTTTAGGCTCAACTACCGCATTTTTAGGCTCGACTACCGCATTTTTTGGTTCAGACAGTGAGTTCTGTTGAGCGAGTGCCAGCTTAAGTGTAAAGTCTGCGTCTTCGGCACCGTATGGGGCGGCTTTTTCGAGCGGAACATCTGCAAAGGTCTGGCCTTTCTGCACGATGTCGGAAAACTCTATTCCTTTGAGGCCGAGTACACTTTCGCCCAGGGCTTCCAGAGAGTAGCCGTTTTTGCCGGTACGCTCCGGGTTCTGAAGCCAGGCAAAAATCATTGTATCATATATAGAAGATTCTAAGATTTTTTCTGTGAGTTCGGCGTTTTTGAAGCCTGCCTTTTTAATGTTTGTTGCCAGCACCTTGAGGTCGAATTTTGCATTGTGCATAATTACTGTAAGGTCTTTTGCCTGGAAAAGGCGGAGTAACTGGGCCAGGGCATCTTTTACTGGGATTCCAGTGCTGTCTGCAAAGAGGTCGCCTGTATCGCGGGCAACTGGTATGTATACGGCTTTGCCCGGCTCGTAGCAGAGGGAGAAGCCTATGATGTTTGCATTGATTGTGTCCAGGCCATCGGTTTCGCTGTCGTAGGCTACCTCCCTTCGACTGTGCTCAGGGACCGCATATGTGAGGGCTGAGTCGATGTATTTTGTGAGTTCCTCTAATGTTGTAAGGGCACGGTAATTTGAGGTGTCGTTTTGTGTGAGTTTTATGAGTTCTGTGGTGGTTTCGACAGGCTGAATCACTGTACTTGTCGGGGGCGTTGCGGGGGTGGCGCAGGTCGTTGTATTATCCGCAGGTTTTTTATTGGTCTCACCTGCGCCTGCAGTTTCGCTTCGCAAAACTGCTTTCATTTGTCCGTTTTCTACTCCAAGGCTGGCATACTGTTTTGCTACTGATGGAACTCCAAAGCTCATAAGAAGGTCGGCGGCAGCTGAATAATTGAGTTGATTTGCATTATTAATTGCATTGTCTATGTCGCTGCAGGGAACTGAATTGCAGAGGCGGACCAGGTCGCGGCTAAAGTAGGCATCTTTTTTACCTTCTGCAAGCTTTTTCTGCATTGCGCCTTTGATTTCGTCGATGTGGGTATAGATTCCGTCCAAATCGCCGTAGTCATTCAAAAGTTTGGAAGCGGTTTTTACACCAACTCCGCGAACACCCGGAATATTGTCGGCTGAGTCGCCATAGAGTGAAAGCAGGTCCAGAAGCTGTGGAGGCTTTACTCCCCATTCGGCTTCTACACCTTCTATGCCGGTTACCTTCCAGGTTTCGCCGCCTGTTACAGGCTTCAGAATTTGTGTTGTTTCGTCTACCAGCTGCATAAGGTCTTTGTCTCCGCTGAGAATGCGGCAGGTGCGGCCACTTTCCTGACATTTGCGGGCTACTGTGGCAATAATGTCGTCTGCCTCGTAGCCATCGCACTGGAGAACGGGGATACCAAGGGCTGTAAGTATGTCGCAAATCCAGGGTACCTGGGCGTGCAGGTCTTCCGGTGTTTTTGGACGGGTAGCCTTGTACTGGTCGTACATTTCGTGGCGGAAGGTTTTTGTTTTGCTGTCCATGGCTGCAATCAGGTAGCCGGGCTTATAATGCTGTAATATATAATGAAGATTTCTGAAAAATCCGAAGAGGGCGGAAACATTTTCTCCCTTCTGGTTTGTAAGGGGGCGGCTGATAAATGCAAAATAACAGCGGAAAATGAGGCCGTAGCTGTCCAGAATATATACTGTTTTATCGTTAAAGTCTTTTTGTGAATTATTATTTGCCATAAGGACATTTTAGAGGAAAAGTTCTGACGGTGCAATAAGTTCTCTGGCAGGTGGGGCTAACATGGGGTGTCTAACAGGGGGATGACACAAGTTTACTTTTTATCTTAAAATTAAGGGGCATTTTATTTCTTTTCGGGTGTTTAAATAATATGAAAAAAATAATTACTATTATCATGTTCTGTCTTTGTGGTTTTTTATATGCAGAAGATGCTAATGCTGATAAAACTGAATCGGATGAAAAACCACAGACTCAAAATCATATTATTTCCCTTGCCGGAATAGAATATCTTCAAACTGATGAGGACCAGGCTTTGCTCTCTCCATCTGCCGGCCTTCAGTTTATGCGCATTATGCCTCAGACAGGCCTTTTTACTCTGGCTGCAAATTATTCCCTTGATTATTACAAGGCTGGCTTTGGCGCAGACAGTGTAAAAGACTTTCACGGCATCAGCCTTATGGGAAATTATAATGCCGGGAAAAATACTTTTATGGCTATGCTTGCTTCTCAAGGTCAGCAGCCTTTTTCTGACTGGAAGACACTTGCGGGTGCCCTTTTATATAACCGCCAGCTTGTAAAAAATGATTCATTTTCTTTTATTCTTGGAGGAGGGCTGATAATAGCTGATGTTGACCTTAAAATAAAGGACTTTGAAGTCTTTGTTCTGCCTCTGCCTGTTTTCAGCCTGACTTACAATAATTACTGGTTTAAGGGCTCTCTTGCCTTTATGGGCGCTCCAAGCCTTCAGATTACTCTCTTTCCATCTTCTCTGCTTCGTTTTGACGGAAGCCTTTCTCTTACAGGCATAGATTCTGCGAGAAATATAGCTTTTGACTGTGCCCTGAAATGTTATCCTTTTGTGAATAAAAGTCTGGGCGAAGCCTTGTCCTTTTCTGCAGGCCTGAAGAGAGCTGAAAAAACTTGTCGTCTTAAAAATAAAGATGAATACACATTTAATTATCTTTCTGCCTATGGAGAAATAAATGCAACTTTTGTAAGCCTGCGCTGTGGATATAATTTTGATGGCGTAAAGCTTGTGAATAAAGAAGTTACAGGCCCTTTATACAATGGTATTTTTGCTTCTGCTAATGCAATGTTATTTTTCTGATTTAAGTATTTGATAATTTTTACTGACAGACTTAATTTTCCTGTGGTATAATATCAGAATGAGTTATGCAAGCATTGGAATAATTGCGTTAATAATTCAGATTGTAATTAATTTTGATGTACTGAAAATTTCTTCTCGTAAAACTGGAGTTGCTGTACACGGTGCTTACCGCAGATATGTATTTTCCATTATGGTCTATTATCTGATAGACAGCCTCTGGGGTACAGTTTATGGTTTACGCATCAACCTGCTCTCATATATAGTTACTGTGTCCTATTTTATCAGCATGGCAATTTCTGTCTTTTTATGGACCCGTTATGTAATTGTATATCTATTTAAAAAGAATAGTTTAAAGTCTGTTCTTAATTATGTAGGCTGGTTTTTCCTGCTTTTCCAAATCATAGTTCTGATTATAAATATTTTTATTCCAATAGCCTTCTGGTTTGATGAAGATGGTGAATATCATGTAAAGTACGCCCGCTATATGAACCTGGGGCTTCAGACTATTTTGTTTTTAATAACAGGCATATATATGTTTGTTGTTGTTGCAAAAACTCATGGAAGTGAAAGAAATCGTCATCAGATAATGGGTATTTCCAGCTTAATAATGATGATTTTTGTTATTGGACAGGCAAAACATCCTTACATGCCACTTTACGCTGTTGGCTGTATGATTTCTACCTGTGTTCTGCATACTTTTGTACTTGAAGATGAAAAAGAAGAACATAACCGCAAAATTCAGGAAATGAAGGAAAGGGAACTGGCTAATGAAAAAGCTCTTGGTTCCGCAAGGATGATGGCTTATACAGACCCTCTTACCGGAGTAAAAAATAAATATGCCTATATTGAAGCAGAAAAGCTTGTGGATTCTCAAATTAAAAATGCTTCCATTAATGAATTTGGTATAATTGTTTTTGATTTGAACGGGCTTAAAATTATTAATGATACAAAGGGGCACGAAGCTGGAGACTGCTATATTAAAGCTGCGTCTTCTTTAATTTGTGCCCAGTTTAAACATAGTCCTGTTTACCGTATTGGCGGCGATGAATTTGTTGCCCTGCTGGAAGGTGAAGATTACAAGAATCATAAAGCTCTGCTTGATGATTTTGAACATCATATTGAAGAAAACCAGCAGAATGGCCAGGTGGTTGTTTCTAGTGGCTTTGCTTCTTTTAATCCAGATTCAAACGATATTTTCCTTTCTGTTTTTGAGCGCGCTGATAAAAAGATGTATGAGAGAAAGAATAAGCTCAAAGCGATGAAAGGATAAATGCACTAGAACTCATTTCCGGGAATGTTGGCGCGAAGGAGGGAGGCATAAGGCAAAAAGACTTTTTTCGGGGATGCCGCGGGAGCGGTATTATGATAGTTTCTATACCCCGAAAAACGTCTAGCGCATTATTGCGCGGTTTTGCCTTATGAATCACGACTGGGAGCCAATATCATAAAATGTATTCTAATGCATTTATCCTTACAAGAATGACATATTTCGATTGTTGTGATATACTAGTATGCGAGGTAAAACTATGAAAGATTTTTTAGATGAAGATTTTATTCTGGGTAGCAAGCCTGCTCAGATTTTGTATCATAAATATGCAGAGAGTCAGCCGATTTTTGATTTTCACAACCATTTGAATCCGCAGGAAATATACGAGAATGCGGGGCTTGGAAACCTGGCCAATGCCTGGCTGGATCACGACCATTATAAGTGGCGGGCAATGAGGGCCGCCGGGGTTCGTGAGGAGCTGATTACGGGGCATCTGAGGATTGACGGCTCTGTGAAGTCTGTGGACGAGCGGGGTGGGGCGGCCAGGGTAGCCGCGGTGGATTATGAGAGGTATCTGGAGTTTGTGCGAACTCTGCAGCTTTGTCCGGGTAATCCTCTTTATCACTGGAGTCATCTTGAGCTTAAGCGTTATTTTGGAATTAATGAGCCTGTAACAGAGGCCAATGCCCGCCAGGTTTGGGATAAATGTAATGCCCTTCTTGCACAAGCTGATTATGGGCCACGTGGTCTTCTTGAAAAAATGGGAGTGAAGGAGCTTTGTACAACCGATGACCCTCTGGACAGCCTTGAGTGGCACAAAAAACTTGCTGATGACTGGAAAGAGTGCAAGGTTAGACCTTCCTTCCGTCCTGATTTTATTATTAATGCAGAAAGTCCTTCTTATGCAGATTATATAAGTCGTCTTCAGAAAATGGACGGCACTTCATTCAAATCAATTTCAGATATGATTTCTGCCGTTGGCCGCCGTATGGATTTCTTTAAAGAAAATGGTTCTGTTGTCAGCGATCATTCTCTTGAAAACGATTTTTATCTTCCAGCAACTTATGATGATGTAAATTCCATTTTTGAAAAAGTCATGGCTGGTAAAAAACTGACTTCAGAAGAAATTGCAAAATATAAAGGATATGTGCTTATTGAACTTGGCAAGCTTTATGCCCAGAAGGGCTTTGTAATGCAGATTCACATTGGTGCTCTGAGAGATCAGAATACTGCCATGTTTAATATAGCAGGAAAAAATATTGGTGAAGACAGCCTTCAGGACTTTAATTATGCTCCTCAAATTGGTGCTGTTCTTAATGCCATTTACAGTGCGGAGCCTTCTGCCCGTGCTATTCTCTATAATCTTAATCCAAAGGACAATGAAGCACTGGCCACAATGGCTGCAAACTTCCGTAACTGTCAGTTTGGTCCTGCCTGGTGGTTCAACGATCACAAAGATGGAATAGAAGAACAGATTCGTGTTTATTCACGTACTGCTCCTCTTGGCTCTTATGTTGGTATGCTTACAGACAGCCGCAGTTTCCTTTCTTATCCACGCCATGAATATTTCCGCCGCATTTTCTGCAACTATGTTGGAGGTCTGGTAGAAAACGGCGAGTTCCCATGGCAGGAAGAAGCGCTGGGCCAGCTTATAAAAAATATCTGCTATGATAATTCAGCAGATTTTTTTAAGATTAAGAAGTAAATTAAAAGCATAAAGAATGGTGATTTTTTCTGATGACAATATTGGTATAACGTGCTAAAATAAAAGTAACTAGAATACTAGTATGTCACTTGTCAATAGTGAAAAAGAGGCGTTTATGAACGATACATTAAAACAGATTGGAGCAACTGGAATTGTACCGGTTGTTGTATTGAATAAGGTGGCAGATGCCGAGCCTTTGGCAGAAGCCCTGATTAAGGGTGGGCTTCCATGTGCAGAGGTAACTTTCCGTACAGACGCCGCCGAGGAAAGCATCCGCTCAATTTCTAAGAAATTTCCTGATATGTTTGTAGGAGCAGGAACTGTCCTTACAACTGAACAGGTTGACCGCGCAATCGGTGCGGGTGCAAAGTTTATTGTAAGCCCTGGCCTTAATCCTAAGGTTGTAGAATACTGTATCAAAAAAGGCTACCCAATCACACCTGGTATTATGACTCCAACAGAGCTTGAAGTTGCTCTTGGCTTTGGACTTGATGTTGTAAAATTCTTCCCTGCAGAAAATGCGGGCGGGCTTAAGATGATTAAGGCAATGAGCGCTCCATATACAATGATGAAGTTTATGCCAACCGGCGGAATTAATGCAACAAACGTCCGCGATTACCTTGCCTGCGACAAGATTCTTGCCTGTGGCGGCAGCTGGATGGTGAAGGGCGATTTGATTAATGCCGGCGCTTTCGATGAAATTGAGAGACTCACTCGCGAAGCTGCGGGAATTGTAAAAGAAATCAGAGGATAAAGGTTATAGGTGCTAGGTTTTAGGTTCTAGGAAAGTGAAAGCAGGCGTTGCGGGCGGCGTTTGAGCCCGCAGAGGGGGTAGCGGAAAACGGTAGCACGCTTGCGTGCGGACGGTTGGAGCGAGGGGGAGACTTCCCCCAACCCCTAGAACCTAGCACCTAAAACCTAGAACCTAAAAGAAGGAGATAAAACATGAAAGTAGTAACATTTGGTGAAATTATGTTGAGACTGGAACCTGAAGGATATTTTCGTTTTGTTCAGGTTGATAAAATGACTTCTACATTTGGAGGTGGCGAGGCTAACGTTGCAGTTTCTCTTGCAAACTATGGTCTCGACGCATATTACGTTACAAAACTTCCAAAGCACGAAATTGGTCAGGCTGCAATAAACAGCCTCCGCCGCTATGGCGTAAATACATCTTACATTGTTCGTGGTGGCGACCGTGTAGGTATTTACTACAACGAGCGTGGAGCAAGTCAGCGCGGTTCAAAATGTATTTACGACCGTGCTCACTCTTCAATTGCAGAGGCAAAGCCGGAAGACTTTAACTGGCCTGAGATTTTTAAGGATTGTAAATGGTTCCACCTTACTGGAATTACTCCGGCTCTGGGCGGCAATATGGTTCAGATTTGTATCGAAGCATGTAAGGCTGCAAAGGCTGCTGGTGCTACTGTAAGCTGCGACCTCAACTATCGCGGTAAGCTCTGGACTCGTGAGCAGGCTCGCGAAGCTATGACAGAAATCTGTAAGTACGTAGATGTTTGTATTTCTAACGAGGAAGATGCTAAAGACGTATTCGGAATCGAAGCAGAAAACACAGATATCACTGGCGGAAAACTCAACAAGGAAGGCTACAAATCTGTTGCAAAGCAGCTGGCAGACAAGTTCGGTTTCCAGAAAGTAGCAATTACTCTTAGAACTTCTATCAATGCAAACCGCAACAACTGGGCAGCTTTGCTTTATGATGGAAAAGACTACTGTTTCAGCAAGGAATACGAAATGTATATCGTAGACCGTGTTGGTGGCGGCGACAGCTTTGGCGGCGGACTTATTTATGCCCTGCTCAACGGCAAATCAACTCAGGATGCTGTAGAGTTTGCGGTTGCAGCAAGCTGTCTCAAGCACACAATCGAAGGCGATTACAATATGGTAAGTGTTGATGAGGTAGAAAAACTGGCTGCCGGCAACGGTTCAGGACGTATCCAGCGCTAGTGGATTGCCACGTCGTCCTTCGGACTCCTCGCAATGACAATTTTGTACAAAATGCCCGTCATTGCGAGCAAAGCGAAGCAATCCATGCACATAGATTGCCACGTCGTCCTTCGGACTCCTCGCAATGACAATTTTTGTAAAAAATGCCCGTCATTGCGAGCAAAGCGAAGCAATCCATACACATAGATTGCCACGTCGTAGCGCTCCTTGCAATGACGTGGCAATTATAGGACATCCTTAACTGCGACTTTTTTTGTTTGTATTTTACGAAATCGTGGTGTATAATTAACCTTATGTTAGACGTACTAAATGATGCCGATTACGAATTGTTTCGCAAAGTAATTTATGATGAAAGCGGAATTACTTTTTCGGCTACAAACCGATCAATTCTCGATAGTCGTATTAAGGAAATGCTCCGCACCAAGAACCTGTCTACACCTCAGGAGTATTACGCACTTATAACGAAAAATCCTGAAGAAATGAAGATAATGCTTGATGCGGTTACAACAAACCTTACCCGATTTTTCAGAAACCAGCCGCATTTTGATTCTTTTATAAACTATGTAATTCCACACGTAATAGAAGAAAAAAAGAAGCATCCAGGCGACCGCACAATAAAAATCTGGAGTGCCGGATGTTCAACTGGAGAAGAGCCTTATACAATTGCAATGATTATGAAGGAAATTTGTCCGCCGGACTTTAATTTCCAGATAACAGCATCAGATATTTCGCTCAAATCTATTATGACTGCGCAACAGGGCTTTTATCCGGAAGCACGTGTAGATGGAGTTCCTGAAAACTACCTTTCTAAGTATTTTACAAAGGTAGAAAATGGTTACCAGATTAAAGATGATGTTAAAAAGACAATTCGTTTTGACTATCATAATCTGAAAAACGATTCAGGTGCCAGAAATCTTGATGTTATTTTCTGTCGCAATGTACTTATCTATTTTGATGAGGCTGCGCAGCTTGCTGTAATAAATCATTTTTATGACTCTATGGGGCCACATTCTTATCTCTATATTGGTCATTCAGAATCTTTGTTTGGAATGAAAACAAACTTTGAATTTATTAAGACTGAATGGGCTTGTTTCTATGGTAAGAATGTAAAATAATTAACTATATTTTTCGGAGACACAAAATGGATGACATTTCGGTAATGATTTGTGATGATTCTGCTTTGATGCGGAATCTGATAGGTCGTATTATTGATGAAACTACTGGTATGACTGTCTGCGGGAAAGCAGAAAATGGTCAGGATCTTATAAATAAGCTTAAGACTGCAAAGCCAGATGTAATTCTTCTGGATATAGAAATGCCTGTTATGACAGGTCTTCAGTTCCTTCGTAAGAGAAATGAGCTTCACTTTGATGTTCCTGTAATTATTCTTTCTAGTGTTGCTACAGAAGGTGCTGCTGTTACTATTGAATGTCTTGAACTTGGTGCTTCGGACTTTATTACAAAGCCTGGTGCATCGGTTACTCTCAAAATCAACGAAGTTACAAACGAAATTATTGAATATGTTGCTTCTTATGGTGGTGCCTATGCAGTTATGCATGGCAAGACTATTCCTGAACCGGAATTCTTTACCCATCAGATTAAGCTTAAGGAAGCAGAGCGTTTTGTAATTAAAAAGAAGGGTGAAGAGACTGCAAAGGCTGTTTCTATTACAAAAGCAGATGTTGTTCCGTCTACCTGGTTTCAGCCAAAGGTAAAAGAGCCTGTTGTTATTAAGCCGGAAAGAGAGGGCGGTAAGATTGAAATTATTGCCATTGGTATTTCTACTGGTGGCCCAAATGCTCTTCGCGATGTATTTAAGGCAATTGACCCTAACTTAAAACAGCCGATTCTTGTTGTTCAACATATGCCTGCCGGTTTTACTGCTGAGTTTGCAAACAGTCTGGATAATATATGTCCATTAAAGGTAACTGAAGCTAAGGATGGCGAGCCTATTTTGGGTGGTCATGTTTATATTGCTCCTGGAAGCTATCATATGTTTGTAGAGCATAAGCCTCTTGGAAACTTTATTAAACTTTCTCAGGACGAGCCTCGCAATGGGCATAGACCTTCCTGCGATGTGCTTTTTGAATCTGTCGCCAATATTTATAAAAACCATGCACTTGGTGTAATTATGACAGGTATGGGCCGTGATGGAGCTGCTCAGATTACTGAAATGCGCAAAAAGGGCGCCTGGACACTTGGTCAGAATAAGGAATCAAGTATTGTTTATGGAATGCCTAAGGTTGCCTTTGAAATGGGCGGTGTTCAAAAGCAGGTTCCTTTACAGGAAATGGCTGGAGAAATCAGTAAACTAGCAAAAGAGCACTTAACTATGTAGGTTGTCGGATTTTTCATTCCCGCTAAAGATTCCCATTTTCATAATAGGGTTGATTTTGCGGGTTATGATAAAAACAATGCCGCTTGAAATAGCAAAAGATAAAACAGCAGCACCAAACTTTACGAGTTCTGGTGCTGTTTCGTTTTTAAAGAAAAACTGCCAGACCGGTTCTGCAAGAAAACAGCCGGCAAAGGCTGCTGCAATTGGGAAAAAGAGACAGAGTGTGTCTTTGATCCTTTGCAGGTTTGTACGGTGAAGATTTTTTTCTATGATTGTAATCTTATTCTCTGTAGCGGGAATGTTATTTTCTGTCATTTATCCAGCTCCCTGATTTTTGCATCGCAGGCAGCTTCTCCCTTTGTGTTTTTTAAGACAGAATAGGTGTCGCGCAGATTGTAAATTGCATCAAGGTAATATGGGTTTATAGAGACTGCCTGCTCAAAATATGAAGAAGCTTCATTGTAGTTTTCTGACTGGAATTCTGTTACTCCCAGCAGATTCCATAAATGAGGATTCAGCGGATTGTAATCTAAAGTATCCATGCAGATGTGCTGTACAAGAGCGAGTTTTTTCTGCATAAGGCAGATTGTTGCATAGGTTTCGGCAACTTCTTCGTTTTCGGGAACTATGTGGTAGGCAGTTTCAAGATTGCCTGCATCACGGTAGGTTACTCCAAGATTAAACCAGAGAAGATAGTTTTCCTTATCAATTACAAGGGCGCGCTTGAAGCAGGCAATTGCTTCGGTGTAGGCACCATCAGATGCGAGGATAATAGCCTGATTGTTTAATGTATCTGCTCTTTCTATCATCTGAAATTCTCCGGAATCATTGAGGTAAAAAGCTCCTGTATCTCCTGTGAGTGGAACTTTGCGCTGCTCTCCTGTATGAGTATGCGTCCGCGTTCTGCTGCCTTATTAATACAGTTACTCTTGTTCAGCAGGGTAATGCAGTTTTCAATAGCAGGGGAGTGGATACCCTCTGCAGCAGCTGCCTTCATGTAGGCTGCAATCTGCTCTTTATCCTGAGGACAGAGACCTGCGTGAATAAGCACTGGCAGACTTTTTTTGCCTTCGACAATGTCGTCGCCCCGCTCTTTGCCAGGATTACCACTGGTCAGGTTTATTACATCGTCTATAATCTGAAAGCCAATTCCTATGTCTGCTGCAATTCCACCAAAGGTTTCTGCTTCTTCTATTGAAAGACCGCCGGCTATGCAGCCAAGTTTTGCCGCAAGACTTGCCAGAGTGCCTGTCTTATTTTTGACCATGGCAAGATATTCTTCTTCTTCCGGGAAAAAGTCCGGGGTACGGTGCCAGAATATGTCCATAGCCTGACCCAGGTGTAAGCGTCTGAGCTCATTTGTGTAGGTCTCATAAAGCCGTAACTTCAGAGGCTCTGCCACTTTAAGTTTATTAATGCATACAGGGGCTTCAAAATATAGCCAGGAGCCCGCATTCAATGCAGTGTCCAGCCCATAAGCAATATGTGCAGCGGGCTTTCCTCGCCTCAAATCCGCGTTGTCTTCAATATCATCATGAATGAGGCTGGCAGTATGTACAAATTCCACAAGTGGAGTAATAGAATATGCTTCTTCTTCTGTAAGGGCAGGATGTGTCCCCATTGCTTCAGCCTGCCGGCTAGCCATTTTGTAGCAGAGCATTAAAAGTAAAGGTCTCCATCTTTTGCCACCAAGACTAACCAGCCTTTTATTGGGCTCAATCAGCTTGTCTATATATTCACTTTTAGCACCAGCTGGAAGGGAAGCAAAAGAAGCCTGTATCCAGTCGCAGTCATTTTTGCAGCTTTCCGGCAGAGCCTTGCTTAGAGACTTTTCTATATTTTCTAATATCATCTTGAATTCATTATTCATAGCTATATTAAAGTATATAGAAGAATTCGCAAAAAGACAAATGATTCAAGAAAAAAGGGGAAGTTGTGTTTATAATTCGTGAAACAATGGAACTTGAGTGCGTGAAACAATTTTTGTGGATAAGTTGTGGATAAGTTGGTGGGTTATTAAGCTTTATCTGGTCAGTTTTTAGGAATAATTAAGTTAAAATAAAGTAAAAATCATTAATAAGTAATGGTTAAAATGTGTAAATCTATATAATACAAGGAAATAACACGATTAAAATAAATTTTCGTAGAATTTCGTAATTTTTTTTCAAAACCCTATTGACATGTCATTTTGACACAGTGATGAGTAAAAAATGTGGATAACTTGTGGATAGAAAGTGAAAAAAATGTGAAAAAGTGTGAAGAACTGTGAAAAACGCACAGTTTACAGTTAACAGTTTACAGTTTATTGTTAAAAAAAAATATGGTGGCTAAGACCTGCTCAACCACCATATTTTATATCTCTAAATATTATAATAAATTAGCCAAGTGAAACTTCACCGCTTTCGTTGATTGCCAGAATTGAACGGCAGCCTGAACAGCGGAATCTTCCAGACTTTGTTGCACGCAGTTTTTTGTTGCATACAAGGCAGGAAATTACAAGAGGGAATACAGACGAATCTGAAGCTGAGCCTCCGTTATTAAAGAAAGCAATTGCTTCTTCTGCAGTGCTCTTAATATTAAAGAACTGAGAGAAGCCAAGCAGCTGGAATACTTCATATACTTTTGGCTGAATTTCGAGCAGAATTAAATCGCCTCCCTTTGGTTTTACAACTTTAAGGAATACAGTGAAGGAACCGATTCCTGTAGAGGAAACATAATTAAGAGAAGAGCAGTTGAAAATCAGATTAATAAAACCTGCATCAATTACTTTCTGAATCTGCTTTTGAAAGAAGCTTGAATTATATGTGTCGATATAACCACTAAGGTAGATGAACATTCCGTGAGAAACACCCTCGGCCTTTCTTAAAGAAATAGTAAGGCTGTCATCTCGGTCGTTGTCAAATCCAGGAACAATTGCGTTGTTATTATCCATATTAAACCCTATACCATTTGTTTCTATAATTATATCTAACAAATGCCTTTTATGTCAAACTTATTATCGGCAGAAAAACCTTTTTTCTACAAGGTTTTTAATAGTTAATAATATTTATTTTATGACGATAATTATAGTGTATAATAATATTATTATGAAGGCTCTTTCTTTGCTGCTGATGCTGTGGGCCTTTGTTTAGGACTTATATGAAGAAAGCATTAAAACTAGCTCTGGTCTATCTGATTACCCTCATAATTGGTACTGTGATAGGAACCATTTTATATTCCCTTTATCTTAATCTTCTGGGCTTTATTGCCGGCAGGGAAATTGTTTTTTTTGATGAAAGGGAGATTTTTCAGTCTCTTTTTTATGTGCTTTTCTGCATGCTGATTTTTATTATTCCTGTCATTTCCTACTATAGAATAAGACACCCGGGTGGAATCCTTCAATTTCTTGTTTATATATTTTTATGTCTTCTTACCTGGGCTTTATTAATGCCGCTTTCCTTTAAGTTCAGGGATTTTTGCTTTAAAAAGATTTCTATAGATGTAAAAGAGCAGTCACTTTCTCCAAATTATTTCCGTCAGGTAGATGACGATGTTTACTTTTTTACCCGTGAGTTCAAGAGCCAGAGCCAGGGAAGGGCAGCAGAAGCACCTGTAATTATAATTGATACAAGTGATGACGGCCTTGTAGAATATAAAACTTTTGCTGATTATTCGAATCAGGATATAAACCGTAAGGCACTTCCTTTCCGCGAGATTCAGTTAAAAAGAATCTTTGGCGAAAATGAAAGTCCTATACCTTTTAATTTTAAAACTCTGCTTTCTATGATAGAAGGTGGCTATAGCCTTCATATTTCAACTCTTCTAACTCTGATTTCCTTTGTTCTGCTCTTGTGCAGTCTTTATGGAGTTACCGGCTTTTTTGACTGGAGGCTTCTGAATGCAATTATGCTTTTTATCATCACAGCTCTGGTAATCACTCTTAATTCGGTTTATTTTAATGCCCAGTTTGATGCATTAAAAGGAAGGGCAAACAGTTTTGGACTATTCAGGGCTTTGGGCGGATTCGTTAGTGAACCACTTCTTTTTATTACAAATATCTTCTTTGCCCTTCTTTTTATTATTACTGGTACAATAAAATTTGCAGTAGCAAAGCATTCTCAAAGAATTAAATAGAGGTATTATGAAAAAAATAATCGGCATACTGGCAATCTTTTTAGGAATCGGCCTCATTTTAAGCTTTGTTGCGGGCTTTGTAAGCAATGTACCGGATAATGTACCTCAGACCTCTGTTACTGTTTATAAGCTGATGACCGGCCTGCAGTATTTTTCGAGATATCTGCCAGGAATTGCAATAACAGGCTTTGTTGTAAGCTGCTCAGTTCATTTTGGCCGCAATGCAGAGGGAAGTACAGAACGCTTCTCAAAAGCAATGATGGACCGCTTTAAGATTGTTATGATAATTTCTATTGTAATAGCCTTTGTTCTGACCCTTTCTTCAGAAGTGATTGGGCTTGTTACAGCAAACGTAAAAAACTCCATTGTAAACCGGCCTAAAATTGTGAATGAATATATCAGTGTTGGAAATAAGCTTTTTGAAAACGGCTATTATGAGAGAGCAATGAGTTATGCCGATGCCGCCCTTAAGCTTAGTCCTAATGAAAAGAAGGCAATTAATCTGAAGGATAGGGCAGATGTAGAAATTAACCGGGCACGTACTTCAAATATCCGCTTTAAGCTTTATGAGTCTGTAGAGGAAGCAGAAAAAGTAGACCGCGTTGTAATTGATGCCCAGCAGATTAATGAAGTTTATAAATTATATCAAAAGGCTCAGGAAGCATATGATAATAAGGAATGGTTTAATGCCCATTATTATTCGGAGCTTGGAATTAAGCTTGCAACACCAAAGGATCCTAATCTTGAAGAGCTTAAAAAGCTTTCTACTGCTTCCTGGAATAATCTGACTGAATATCATAATCTGGCAAAATCAGAAGGTCAGCTGACCTTTGAAAGAAAATATGAAGGCTACCTGGCCCTTGTACAAAAGGATGATTTAAAGGCCTATTATATTTTCCGTGAATTATATCAGTCTTCCCGCGAAATGCAGTCTGATCCGGATGTAGTTTTTTATCTGGAAATTGCAGAAAACCGCATTAATGAGCGCAGCTTCTTTATAGATGAAACCTTTGAACTTCAGAGCTTTGAAAGTGCAAACGATATTTATTTTTCTTATGAATATGCAGACGGTTCAAGAGATATTGTTTACTTTAAGGGTATGACAGCCGTTGCTTCTACCGGGAATTCCATTCAGTATCTTAGAGGGCTTACTGTAGTTTCTGTAGACCGTTCGGGAGAAGTTTTCCGTACAATGACAGTTCCATATGCAAAGGTTTTGCCGGTATCTGTAAAAACTCTTACACCTACAACAAAGGCTCTTATGGGAATTGATGACAGCATTGATTATGTTCCATATATATTGCTTAAATCTGTAGGCCGCGATTCTCCAGACCTTCATAATGAACCGCTTTATACCTATCAGAATGGTGAAACTGCAAATACTCCGGAGTATCTTTTACTTTCTATTCCTTATGCTGATTTTCTTATTCTGGAAAATTCTGCTGCATCTCCAGAAGCAATGTCACTGCCAACCTTGTTTAAATTTACCCACATGGCTTCTACCTATGGCTTTTGTAATGAGGTATACGGCCAGGCCTTTATGAACAGATGTTTTTATCCACTCTGGATTCTGGTGATTTTTATTCTGCTGGCAGGCTTTGGCTGGAATAACAGAATTGGTCCAACTCAATACTTTAAGTTTTCCTGGGCCTTTGCCTTTATTCCATTCATCTTGGTTTCCATGCTTTTTAATCAGCTGATGAATTTCCTTTTCCGCCTTATGAATTATGTTCTGCTCGGTGGTTTTGGAATTACTGGTGGAATGATTGCGGGGCTTGTTTTGTATATTCTTATGCTGG
>Ga0247611_10005279_pt1 | contig 17221 bp, 30 predicted proteins | sample 177DNAGHGhighgp2_FD_192422 | JGI IMG/M metagenome (GOLD analysis project Ga0247611, IMG submission 192422) | Sheep rumen microbial communities from Palmerston North, Manawatu-Wanganui, New Zealand - 1770 DNA GHGhigh gp2 | ecosystem: Host-associated > Mammals > Digestive system > Stomach > Rumen... | reverse complement strand
TGCGCGGCTTAGTCCAGCGGATGTACCAGCCCTCGTTGGCCAGCTCACGTGCATAATCGGGATCGAGCAGGATGCCGAAGTTTCTCTTGCCGCCAGCTGCGTTGTACTTCGTCGGTGCACCGGCAAAGTTTCTGAAGAATACGCAATCCCCTCCAATGTTTTCGATAGTAAGTCTGTCCATAACTTCTTTCTCCTTTCAAAATATCAATCCCAAGGAAGGCCTTCTTCCGGGGCTCCTTCGGGAATGTTCATAAACTCTGGCATGTCCCTGATGAACATGTCGAAATTACCATAGTTGTTTATTGCCTTAATTGCCTCTTCGACCTGCTTTTCATAATATGAAACATCGATCTTATCTTCGAGACCGTCAGACAACACCGTTTCAGACTCGAGCCATTTGTAACCTTTAGTACCAGTCGCAGCGTTATACTTTCCGTTCTCATCTCTACGGTACAAATATCCACCACCACATCCGTCAACAACCGGACAGAAACTGCCAACACGGCCAACAAACTTATAGTAATGCTCGCCTTCTGGAAGTTCCTCGTTCAGATCCAGGTACAGGGCTCCCTTGGTAACGGACTTAGTTTCACAGTAATCGTCAAATATCAATTCTTCGTGTGAGAACAAAGTCTTAAAAACATAAGGAACCTGGAACTGAGTTCCTGTTGCAGTCCACTTGCCGCTCTTCTTACGGTTCTTTGACGGCGAATATCCATACTGAGCTTCACACTCCTCAGCCGTCTTATACTTGGCGATGTAAACAGCATCATTAACCAGGCACATCTTTTCATACGTTGCCTCGTGCTCGAAGTTGTAGCCATAAGCGTGAGCAAACTCCATGCAGAACTGAATAAGTTCAGGAGTGGCCCCAGGAATCTTGATCGAATCTGTCTTGACATGAACGACCTTGAATCCCTTTTCAACAACTTTATCCTGGAGCGTCTTCATGAACAACGCTCCACGAAGAGCGACTATGTTATTGACATTGCGTGGATCTTTGAACGGATTATCAAATGTGGCCGAGGTATAGCCATACACGCTGTTGATTACAATCTTCAGCGCTTGACTCAGCTGCGCCATCTGTTCTTCACTACCAAGATATGGTACCAGGGCACCATCAAGCAGTGTCTTGACCTTTTCCACGTCATTGTGCTTGATCGCCAATCGTGCATCGAGAATATCTTTGAAACGCTTGGTATACTCTCCAAACACATTCATAGCTATGATGCTATGCGGATGCAAGCTCTCCACGTCCAACAGTGCGACGTTCCAGTACATGCCAGGTTCGGCATATACATACCCACCGAACGACATATCAACTCCTCGATACATGTTATGCATCTTGAAGTCTTCACCACGCACAAACTCATAGCCAGGAAACGTCGTGCGAAGATCCGTATACTCAAGCTGCGGATGCTTCTCGTCACCAAATATAATTTTGGTTGTGTGCATCCTAGTCGTGTCATTGATGGTGAGGCCACTCAATGATGCCAGGATCTCTCTGGCAACGACATCCTCTTGACGATCATTCCATACCCACTCGGTAGCAATAACATCATTATCGCAGTATTCCGCAACCGTTTCCCACAGCTCTTCAGGAACAGGCTGATCCCAATCGAGTGCCAACTCTTTGTGACGAAGCGGGCAAACCTCGCCAGGATGCTCTGCTTCCCATTTGGAACGGAGCTCGATCTCCCATTTCTTCAGACTCTGTTTCTTTGAACAGATGTCGTAAATGTCAGCATAGCTTATGCTATACGCATTGCTAAACATCTTGTCCCTATTTCCAGCAATGATGTCCTTTGACAATTCATACAGCTGCATGTTTGAATATCCCATCATACGACCCCACAAAATGTGGTTATCATACTTACGGTTATTGAAACCGATGAGATCAAACTGCATTAAATTCTCAACCTCGCTGGGACTTGGATTGATCATCCTCACGCAAGTACAATTGCCAGGGAACTTCCAATTAATCAGGAACAGGTTCTGGAATACCTCACAGTCGAAAAATATCTTTTTACGCTCGGACGCCCGTCCAACTGCCTTCTGAAACCAATCAGACCCAACATCAGTCGCGTAATCTTCGGTCGCTGCAATCTCACGATCCTTTGACCTGAACTTCATCTTACTGACCAGCTTTAAGCAAGCAACTGACTGATGCGTACTCTTGCTGGCAAACTTTAAAATATCACCGCGCATCGGCAAAAGATCGTATGACATGCCAGACTCGTATGCTTGCTGCAATGCATCATATATGAACTGCACGGATTGATGCGTAGAACCAGCATTCTCAATCTCTTTCTTTAAGGCCTTAACGATGGCATTCCGCAAATGCTGCTCGTCTTTAAAGCCTTCCCAATTGACCACTTTCTTTTTCTCCTCCTTCATAGGAAGGTTCGAACTGATCGTGGCAATCGGAATATCATTGCACGCAGTCAGTTTACGTCGCAACGAAGCCTTCCCAGTAAACACCTTAATCTCAACGTTGTCCGCGTATTTGGCGGCAAGCCTAGTCACATCTCCGGCATAAAAATAATGCAGGTGAATACCTGCACCAGACTTACTTAACTCTGCGTATGTCGACGGAAACATCGAGGCTGCTTCCCAGTTCCGTTCAAACGACTTCTTGCCGTCATCCCCTGGAATATCAAAGTCGATCACTATCAGGTTATCAGGACCGAGCACGTAGTGGAGTTTTGACGTGTCTATGTCTGATAATGTGGTCGTAACTTCGTTCCATGGTTTCGACGGAACGCCGCTCTTGGTTGCATACTGAGCCGGGCTATTCTTCAACTCGACGTCAAGCAATGACGGAAGCCTGTCTTGAAATATCAACCAAGACTCCGATCGTTCTCCATCCGAAGATGCTGCCACAGGAGTTTCGTTTAGATACGGAAACTTCTCTTTCTTGAAACCAGAATATACGTTCCTGGTTCTAATACCGTCTATCACCGTCCTTTCATCGTACTTCTTAAAGTAATTTCCGAGCTCGACTCTGAACTGGGTCCGGTTGAACGGGAAATTAATCTTTGCTGCTTTACAGTATTCGTCATACCGCTTCCAAGCTTCGTTCAGCGTGACAATATCAGCTTCGGCCCAATCATAATAATTCTCGTCTACAAATTCGTAGAAGTGATTAGTCGCCGACATCATGCTGATTGGAACATAGTCGTTATAGTAGTCAGGTCCGAACTCCTGGAAAATATCAAGACAATGCTGCGCTATACCCCCAAGCTCGAACTCAACCTGCTTCATCAGCCTCTCATACTTCTTAATCGGCAGCTTACGTCCGCTCGGTATAACATCGATCAGTCTTCTGAGGATTCCTGATTTGGCCTCTGTGATCTTAACCGGACGATTCGTCCCCATGAAAAGGAACGAGTGGAAGCATGCCGTTCGCTTCGGCTGGTATTTCTCATTGATCTCCATCGGTTCATGGCTAACCAACGAGTTGAGTTTTGTGTTGTCCTCGATCCGCGACAAATCCCCATCATGCTGAATAGCAACCAGCGGGTCGCTCTTGAAGGCTTCAAGTGCAAAGTCATTTCTACTGGACCCCAGCTCTTTAGCATTGAAGTTGGTGTAATATCCTTCGAAGAGTCGCTGGACGATGTTGAGGAAGGTAGACTTACCGCTTCCAGCCGATCCATACAGCACAATAAACTTTTGGAGCCGTCTGGATTCACCAGATATAATCGCCCCAACTGCCCACTCAAGTTTTCTTCTTTCGTCGGCATCGTACAATACCTCCATTAATTCTGTATATGCCGGTGTATCAGCATTGACTATAGAATATGGCAAACGTTTTGATGCGTACGATTCTCTGGTCGTTTTCGTATTGGCGAACGTCACGCGCTCGTCCAGCTCATGCCAAATCTCTCGCATCTGCTTCTGGCAAAATTTATGCCAGCGATCGATTGACTGATACCGAGCCAGCTTCATATACTCAACAATAACCGTATAATCATCACGCGAATACTCTGAAGCTTTTTCCATAGCAAGCTTGTCTATAATATCAATGACGTCCGACTCGTTCTTGGACCAAAGACCTTTTTCCGCAACCCACACGGCGTAAAAATCTCGGCCGTGTATCATTAGATCTCGGGTGTTATAGTTCAGGGTGAAGTCCGGTTTTATTATTACTTTGTTCTTTCCATGCTTCGATTCCTGAATAACTACCTCGAAATCTAAGAAGTCCAATTTTTCAGGCATCTGACATTTCTCACCCTCCTTTCTAAAATATGACGTACAAAAAAGTGGCCAGAATGCCCACTTTTATACCCTGTGAAAACTTTTTTATAATTCATTTTTTTTAATTCAAAAAAATCATTCTTAAAAAGGTTTTACCTCGATAAAAAGTGGGCAAAGTGGGCAGAAATGTATAAAAAGTGCCAAAATTTGACACTTTTTGGGCACTTTCTGTACATAACATTATTTTATTTTATGTACAGAAAATCGTCGATTTATTGTACATAATTTACACATTTAGACACCAATTTTGTATGTACATTAATTCATTTTTTGTACATACATTATTATTTTTTGTACATACATTATTATTTTTTGTACACACATGGCGAATCGAAATATTCGTGCTGAAAAACGGTCGCGTCACGCATTAAACTTGACATAGAGATGCCCAGGTCGTCAGCCGCATTACGGAATTTCACGTATTCATCATCGCTAAGTCTAATGATTATGCGCTTGCTTTTTACCATGCCCTCCTCCTTTTTCTGTCTTCCGCGTTTGCGTTTCATTCTTCTCCTTTCATGAAATCGATATAATTGTTTGCCGAAGATCTGACGTATTCATTAATACTCATCTTTTTTGCTTCAGCATTCTTTTGAAGTTCATTAAAGAATTCCTCAGTCATACGAATCATAAACCTATTTTCGCGTGGTATTACGACGCTTCCTTTTTTAGGTCTTCCTCGCAAAATATCACTCCTCTTGACTCAGGTGCTCATTAAGATAGCTCTGCATCTGAACCCATATCTCTTTTCTTCGCTGATCTCCAAATGGCTCGTCCAACGGAAACGGACTTCCTAAGCCATTTCTCCTGAATCTCCTCATTAGCCACGTATCAATGACCATGGTTACATAGTTGTCATCGAACACGTCATTATTTTGGTCGTCAATGCCAAGATTGTGCATAAACTCCCAAAACCATCTTTCCGGATGATCATCGCCTGGTGTTCCAGTAATATCACGCTCTATTCGACGGCTGAGAGCCACAAGCATTTCGAGAACGCTGCAGGCTTTCGTTTCTTCGGTTTTTTGTACGATACTCGCATCATTGACGCCAGCAATTCTCGCATACAAATATCTCAGTTCAATACCGTCCACTGCTCGATTCTCGTCTAGTGGGATAAGCCAGGTAAAATCATCATCTAATAAAAACTTGGCCAGCTTTGAATAACTTCCATCGTTCGGAAAGCCGACACTCTCGCGAAGCCATTCGAAATAACCCCGCCAGTTAAAACTCATTCTTGCCATTTCGTCCTTTCTTGACGATTAATCTCTGGCAACACAATCTACGTACGCCGCATTAACCTTAGTGATTTCGTAATCACAGGCGAGACGCTCATTCCTAACATAAATGGCAGTGGCGTTATCGTCGTCAATGAAACCGTACTTAGTTAACGCATCACCGACATGCATCGGAATATCGTCTCGATCGATCTTCTCCTCGGCCTCGGTCGCCAATGTATCGTCCAGTACATAATAGTACAGAGAAGCCGGCTCAAATCTCGAATCAGTGCCGTATTCCTCTGCCCTGATCAGTCTAGGTGGTCTTCTCCGATCTCTTTCGCTGTTTTCAGCTTCGCTCTGTCTGTCTGCTGCTGACTGAGATTCCAGGTATCTTCTACCTTCATCTATTTCCACTGCTTCTCCTTCTTCGCCATCGTCCATCGGATGTTCATAAACGACCGGATCTGTAGTTTTTGATGATTTTATGAACTTCGTATAGTCCTTCTTCATCGCCTGATCCTTCGTAAAAGGGACCGCAACATACTCCCGATGCTCCTGCTTAATGGGATTAACAGGAGTCTTGGCAATTTCTTTGATTTTTCCTATTTTGCTATCGAAGCTGGCCCGCATTTCATCTATCTCGGCATTGGCCTGCTCCTGATACTTGTGCTCCAGATAATGTCTTGTGGCCAGGTAACCGGTAATGCCACCAGCAATAAGACCGATGGCAAAACCGGCAGCGAAATATCTCGCACCCATATTATACCTCCTTACGACAGTTTCTCAGATATCATCTTGTAAATCTTGCTGCTGGAATCCAGATCGTTATTAAACCTAGTAGCAACGCGCTCCAGTTCAACATCGAACTTCTTCTTGGCTTCCTCCGAGGCCTTCTCGATCACCTCTTCCTTGGCCGCGGTAATGTCGATATCGCCGATCAGGCGCTCGACTTCTTTCTTTATGTCAGGCTTCATGCCCTTCACAACAGAATCAACATCAGATCTGACTCTCGGCCGGATGTCTGCGGTGATCTCCTTGCAAATATCACGGGTAGCCTTGGACACTGCTCCGCGCACAGCCACGTCCACAGCACGGTTGACTGCTTCCTTGACGACGCCCTCTTCGACATTGACATCGATAGACTTGGACAGCTTATCGATCGACACGTCCAGCTGATCGCACACAGTAGTGACCCGCTTCTGAGCTTTAACAGAATATCCAACCGCTACAGCAGCCACGACAACAGATGCCACATTGATTGCCAGCGTTACCACTTCCTTAATCTTCATTGTTTTCTCCTTTCAAAATATCAGTCGCTTTTGGCACTTCAAAATCGAGGATCAGATCCCCGCACTGTAACAGAGTCATCCGGTACAGATGCAGATACTTGACCGGAACACCGTACTTCTGATACGGCTTATAGCTGTCGATCTTATCCAGAGCTTTCTGGACAAGCTCCTTCTTGTGCGCGCGAAGCTTCTCCACGGACTGGTAAGTAGATCGGATCGACATCTCCACACGGACGAAGTCGAACGTCTTCTTATTGGTATTACCAGTCTCTCTCCGGATCTCGGGCCGGTCGATCTTGAGGACAATGCCGTTATTCCAATCGTATCGGTCCATTTCAGACATCTTGAATGTGTTATAGAACAAGTGAATGTGATCGCTTACCCAGGTAAGGACCTCGTGCTTATTTAAGCCCTTACAATTTGTCAGGATGATGCTGTAGATTGTTTCTCGCTTCTTTAAAGACTTGAATTCCGGAGACTTGCTTTTTCCACGTGACAGAACTTCCTTTAGACTCTCGCAAAATGCCTTGAGTTCGTCGGTTTTTTCAACGCATGCAATAAACGGTAAAAGACCGTATACTAAATTATTGGTGATGACTTGCACTGACATTCTGCTTTTTCCATATGCAAATACATTTATATCAATTATATTGTTTTTACAAACATTGAACGGCGTAAGCATGTCATATAAGTTACTAGTACAGTAAGATGGCAAAGCCCCACGGACATACTCGCCGGCACAGAGCTGATGATAGTACCACTCGCATTTAACGGAAGACGGGTCTGAAGCCAACATTTTCGTAATGTCAATGCCGTCACGAAGCACGCCGTCAACGAATGCCGGACAATTTCTCAAGGAAATCTGCTCGTTCGGATTTGTCGGCCACATCAAAGGTTCTATACGATATTTTTTCTGTTCCATAACGCACCTCCACTTGCGTCAAAAAATAAGGACCCATGCAATTTGCACAGGTCCAATTAACACCTTCTATTAAACACTATGTTTTTCTCGCGAATGCCAGATGGTATCGATTATCTTGTCCCCGATAGTAATTCCGATTGCGCCAAACACTACGAATACTAACGCCGGCCACACAACCGTCATTAGCGTGGCAAATGTAGAATTTTCCTCGAAAGAGCAGTCAGTAACGTGCAACACAATACTCGCCATAATCCCGCCAAGCACAAAATATAACGTAATGCAACCAATGAATAATAGTATCTTCATTTCGGTTTCGAACGCGGCGGCATCTTCTTTCTGCGATCATACCGTACGTCCAGTATCCCCTTTCTCTTTATATTTTCTTCGAGCTCTTTATCTCTTGCTGCACGAAAAGTCTTATACTCAGGGCACTTGGAATGGCAGCCTAAATATCTTCTCGTACAGTCTTTACACGGTGAAATTTGCATTTTTCCAGTTCCTTCTTTGTTCTATTGCCTTATCGAGACTCATAGTAACTGCAAAATATACTCGAACGTTTTCGCTGTCGGGGACGAGATCCACTGGGCAAGATTATATGCATTGACCCAGAACCCAACAAAGAACCCCAATGACAACGCACCGGAAATAGCCGTTATAATTTCGGCATTTTGCCTTTCATCATAGCTGAGGTTGTTATTGCGAATGTCATCCTCTATTTTTGCTAAATTGCGCTTGACAATATACAATAGAATCACTAACACAACGGCGCATACAGCTGTGTTGAAGGCACTACTGATCGTATACATTCTCGCCATTTCAGGCAGCAACACTTCTTTTGCCATGCCGAACTTCTGGCAAAGGTTTTCAATAACAGCATTGATTTCGTTACTCGACATCAGGTCTCTCCTCCTCTCTCAGCCTCCAGTAGAAGTCCTTAGTTGTAAGCTCGCCTTTGAATTTGTGATAGCCATGTTTGATAAGATCTTCCGGATAATATTTACGTTTCCAGCCTCCTTCGTTAATGAGTTCGTAGCTGGGAGGGCATGTATAAACAAAATTTACCATTTGCCGTATCGGCCTCCCTACGCTATCATATCTGCAAATTATGTCTCCAGGCTGGAGATCTGATAGCTCTTCCGCTGACAGTTCTTCGTTCGAATCACTACCATTTTTTCTCAGAGAATAGAAAAAGTCTTTTGTATCGTAGCTGCTACAGTATTTCCTCCAATTAGAATCGCGGAGCTCATCAGCAGAAGCAACAAGAATCACACCGGTGATCTGTGATATAATCTGATACTTGGGGCCGTCTTCATATCTAAAGAGCACGAGCTGTCTTTCGATGCCGCAGCTGAGAAGATAGTTTTCTCGGATAATAATATCTCCCGGCTGCAATGTCTTGAGCTCTTTCATGCGCTCGTCGTCGTTTGCTGTTGGATTTTCCTCGTACTTAGGAAAATGATTAAGGTAAGAGCTAGGTACGAACACGGACGTCGAACCTTTAATCCGATACATCTTTGTGCCGTTACGATTGATGAACGGCTCGTCTTCAAATTCAATGATGTATTTCATTATTTCTCCTTTCTATCTCGCAAATACATAATTACTGCCTGCGCTCTTAAGAGCAGCTCGGCTATATAAGGATCCTTTTTTCTGTAATTGCCCGCTTCGGCATTCAAGGTATTACAGCACCAAACAGTGACACAGTAATCTATCCAAGCTTCATCGCTCATGTTTTGATTCTTTTTAGCTGGAAATATTGCCTCGATCACATTTCAGTTCCTCCACTATTCCAATTACCTCATCAACAACGCCGATAACGAGCATCATAAAATATAACGGAATGAGCATAAGTATTACTCCTCCTTCGGTTCGCCATCAGCGCAATACCAGTCATCGTCTTCCGCATTACGTCCAAGTTCGTAAGGGTCGCCGGTATCGAGATCGCACATAATGCCGTAGTCTTCGCTATTAAGCCTATATTTACATTTCTTGCATCTAACCACTCGTACTAGGTCGTCCATCATTCATCTTCCTCAAGCTCTCCATTGTATTGAGTAGTAGCTTCAAAGCACAAGATGTTAGTCTTAAAAAAGTTATTAACAAACAGGATCTCTTTTCCGTCAGAAATAACTTTCGCGACTACGGTAACAGCATCAGAGCCTACCTGAACACCCAACTTTGAAATTTTTCCGAGACTAATACCATAACGAGGATAATAATCGGCTCCAACTGCAAAATTGTAATCGAAGTATTCCGGCCCGACTGTTTTAACATAAACACTATCGACATACGCCAGTCTGGTATCACTCATAACAAAACACCTCGCTTCCTATTCTTGCATACACCCCATGCCCTTGCCTGAACTGAGCCTGAAATATAACGTTAGACGGTAATGTGCTGCCGTTTCTAAGTAGCCAGTCAGCCACTTCCCAATTTCTCTCAGTAGGCGTACGGTAGTAATTACCGTCCCAAGTGCACGCGTATTGGCCGCGCTGGAATACCACAGACCGAATATCATTCGGGTACGACCGGTGGTTTACTCGGTTCAGCACAACCGAACCCACTGCCTTCTGAAGCTCTACTGAGCCTGTCTGACACTCTCCGCAAAGGAGATGCGCCATAATATCAAGCTCCTCTGCCGTATACGACGGCACCGGTTCGACAAATAGCTTTAGCTCATTCGGAGCTGGGTCTCTAACCGGCGCGCTAGGCGATGCACCATACACCAGAAACCCCTCTGGTCCAGCCGCCTGCACTGGAACTGCGGCCCAGAGGCTGAATACAAAAACCCACAGTAAAAGAACAAAGAGGCCGAACACTAAGTCCAGCCTCTCGTTAAACTTATGCATTTTAGTTTTTCTCCTTATACTCATTATCAAGCCATGCGGAAAGACAAGCAGAGTTGTGACAGCTAATCTCAAGCATTGATGTAATATCATGCCCGAAGACTTCTTCAAACTTTCTACGGTTGGTAATGGCCGGATGCTCCTTAGACCACTGCATGATAATATTGTCGGCTTCTTCCGGGTGCTCTCTCATAAAAGTATCACAGAACACATTGGCTTTGTTTTTACGAACACTAAGTGGGCATTTGTCGCAGCTGCCAATCTGCTTGCACATTCTTGCTTTTTCATTCATAACTATCTTAAAGTCAGACATTATCGTCGTCCCCCTTTCCGATCTCCTCCTCCAAAATATCACGGAACTTCTTAGATCTCATAACGGACATCGCAACCTTCTGGGCGATCAGCTCGTAGAGCTCCTGCTTGTTCTCGTTAAGCCAGTCCTTAACGATCTCCTCTCCCTTGCGATTAAGAACCGTCGAGTCATGACCCCAACTATATTTCTTATCGAAGATGGTGCTTTTAAGCTGCTTCTTGAGTTCCTCTGTCGCCTTATTCAAGGCGTTACCGATCATTGCGTCATCGTTGAGCTTGAGCTCTAAGTTTATTGTGTGCTCCATTATTTCTCCTCCTTCTTCACAGTAATATAAGTGAGCGGGAACTTCCCGTCACGGTAATGCTTTGTCCATGTCGCGACGTTCGCACTGCCGCTTTTAACATACTTCTCAACCTTACTCTGAGCTTCGAGAGTAAGGTCTTTCCAAAATATCGGAACTAACATGTTTCCCACGGCATATCACCCCCTCGACGTTAGATACGAAATAGCGTCGTCCTTACTCATAAAAAAATGTATCCCATGACCGCACTCGATGTCTCTATCAGCATCCCACCAGTCTGCAAATATCGTTTCACCTTTCTTGTAATTAGTGCGATATTGCAGAGAAAGATCGGCGAAGTTGGTCAACTCAAATATGGAGTACGCCACGGTGTCGTCTGGCAATGAACTGCCGTCTAAGAGCTGAATACCGGTAACCTCAGCAAACTCACAGCGACACTTCTTTGATTCATATGCCCGCAAACGTTGTGAATCGGCCGGGATCTTTAGCCGTACGAGGCAAAATTCACAAGATGCATTGCTTGTTCGCCCAAACACCACGGCGGCTTTCCAGCCGACAAAGGAACCTTCCGACGGGCAATTGTAGCAATCGAATAACTTATCTTTGTTAAAAAATGAACCGCTCATGTTTTCTCCTTTCAAAAATTAAAGCTTACAATATCGAACGCAAAAGCGTGCGAAAAGCCCCAATGCTTATCCGATCACAGCTTTGCTTATGGTCCAAAGACCGTAACACATTTCTGACATCAGCTTTGACGGCCTCCACACCTGCCAAAAAGCCAAGAACAAAAAATATAACCGCCGTCGTAAAGCAAACAGCGGTACACAGTGAAATCATTTCTCCCCCTTTTTCAAGACATAGTCCCGTCTGCGCAGAACCAATTGTCATTATGATGGCAAATGCACCATTTCGAACAGTCCTTGCACCTGACTATCGGGACAGCGTCCACAGATGGCAGATTATTAAGCCGATTATTGATGGCTTCGTCGTTCCACTCAGCAAGCGTGTCGATCGCAGCTTGTCTGCTGATCAAGTCCATTACTCGATCTCCCCTTTCGAGATGGACAGTTTCCAGGTCTTATCATCAGCATATTCAAACTGGCCTGTTGTTCCGTCTCCGAAGCCGAAGAACAGAATATTTGCGCCAGTTACTTTCTGATACTGCAAGCCGGCATGCTCCTCTGTCAATATTCGGGTTAAGCATTCCATTAAGAATTCCACACTATACTCAGGCACGTTTCTTCTCCTCCTTAAAGGCATGCGCAGGAATATGTCTCCGAATCTTCCTCATATATCCGGTTCCATACAACTTCTTCATGAAGGCCATAGCAATACCCTTCTCTTCATCGAAGAGTTCGCCTTCCATGCACTTTACGACCGTCTTCGTACCGTCGTTCCAGAAGACAATCGTTGCAGGTTCGTGAAATATAACTCGCTCGATCTCCGGAACAACTGGAGTTAACGCGGCCATCATCTCTTCCGTCTTACCGTTTCGGCGACCGGTATTGGCATAGAACTTGTCGTATTCGATATTCTTTTTTTCAGGCCAGACCGGCCAGCCGTGGCCCATGTCCCACTGCAAGTACGGATTCTTAATTTCGCACATTGCTATTCTCCTCCTTCTCTATCTCCCTGCCGATCCACTTGATTACCTTCTTCACTGCAGACTGTTTCCGAATATTCTCGGAAACCTTATACGAATATGCGTAATCTTCCAGAATTGGCTTGAACGCCTCTTCCAGGAATTCTGAAAGTTCCCAGTCGGCAGAGATCTTGGCCGCTTCTTCCTCGACATTGTCGTATCCGGCAAACACCCCCCTATCGATCTCTTCCAGCCGGTTCTGCTCGAAAATAGCATACTGACGAGCCTTTTCGAGATCTTCAATGCGAGATGACCCATTTTTTCTTCCGGCACGGGAAATATACTTGACGACATTTCCCATGAAGAAGTCGAGCTCGTACTTGGCGATGATATCCTTCGGCTCATATGCTCTTCCTTCCGTGTAATGTGCCGGATTGCTGATAATATCACTCATTTTCGTTCTCCTCCCGAATTTTAAGAATACGCCACCCGCGAGACATGGGGATTTTATGAAACTTTTTCCAGTTATTTTGCCCGAACTTAATGATCTCGTGCATAGTCACCTGTCTACCAAAATACTTCCTTGCTCCGTGGAAATTAAGGAACTTACTGGCTCGTATTTTCATCTTTCTCCTTCTTAATCTGGTTACTGGCCCGTACCTCCTTTACGAGCCAGTCCATTCTGTCGGCAATCTTCTTCTGAGTATCTACGAGCTTGTTAAGCCCATCGACCAGGGCGCGAATATCACGACTGTCCATTCCAGCAATCCTCCGGATTGTATTCGTAGATGGTTTTGCCGGTTCCGTCGTACGCGGATCCGAACAGCTCGTTCGGCTTGTAGCTGAATCTGGTATGGCACTGTTCGCAGTCGATCTTCAGGAACGTAATTTCTTTACCGTTTACGTTGTACTCGAACTTATTGAGCTTAGCCCCGCATACAGGGCATGTATCCTTAAGCGTAATTCTCTTTTCGTACATTAGTCCCCCTCCTTTGTTACGCGAATTGTCGCATTTAAGTTATCGCCGTTTGTCATCCGGTCAAAGAATGTCTTGTAGATCTCATACTGGGCCTTCAGGATAGCGAGATCCTTGTCAGAAATCGGAGCAGTAGTTACCGGATACACTGTCGGTTTGACAGTCTCGGTGCTGGCTTCGGCCTGCTTTTTCTTGAGACCTTCGACGCGGGAATTAAGCACAGTTATCTCTCGCGCTTTTTCCTCGAGCTGCTGCCTCAAGAAATAGTCGGTTCTGAATAGATCGGCCACAGCTTTAGTCATGGTACGCACTTCGGTTCGATCCAGATTGCGGACCTTTTCCACCATGTATTTCCGCCGCTTAAACGTTGGGCGGGCAAAATCGCAGATCAGATCACGTTCCTTGATACCGTTGGATGAAATATAACCCGGAGTCTCGATATCATCGATGTACCTATGACCTTCGACCTTGTCGAATCTAAAGCCAACTGCACCGATCTTAGTAACTCTGAGTACAGCAAAATATGCAAACGATGTCTCGGATTCTCTGGTCAGCCACAATGCATATGCCCTGACCGGTCCCTGCTCGTCTTTCATGGCAGCCGTAGCAGTCGGATCAGGATATCCCTCTTCCGTTTTATTGTCAGCATAACGCGGCTTTGTCTCTGGTTCTGCAGCAACCGGTTTCGGTCCCATTTTGTAACCGTATCCACGCATGGTAATAATCGGATCTTCCGGGTGCAGCTCGTTCCAGCGATGCACATATTTCGTCACCGTGTTGGTGCTTATTCCGAACATTTCAGAAATAATCTTACCTTTTACCCAAGAACCGTCTTTTGAATTATTTCTGATGGCCTCGGTAAACTCTTCTCTTGTGACCTCAACTTTTCCGCTCATTTTGGCTCTTCTCCTTTTCTTCGCGAAAATATAACAGTGCCCCAACCGCTCCACTTCGGTCAGGGCACCAAACTACAGTTATTTAGATCTTCGGAATCGGCAGATCTTCGATCGCCATCTTCTCCGGGTCGATGTTGAAGTTCAGGATAAATGCCGGATGACTTGCACCGGTTCCATCAGGTTTATCGTTGTACCAGATTCTCTGAATATCACATGTGATCGGTCCGTTCTCTCGTCTCCAGGCAAGCGCCTTTGACGTTATCGTAACCTGCTTATGAAGGGACTTGAGCATTTCATCAAAGCCGAACCAGCCCCTAGTATTCAGCACATTGTTGCCATAATTGACCTGTGTTCGCACGAGACGTTCCGAGCCGGCAAGATCATTTTCATCAAAGATCCAGGACCCATCCGCAGCAGATAAGACGACGTTGTAACCGAGAGTGCTTTCCAGTTCTGCCATATCGCAATAGCGCTTAAGATCGTGCACGACAGTCTCTTCTTCTACACCGTCGTCATTTGGTGCCTTGACGATTTCAGCCTCTTCGACAAGCTTATGACCGGTGTAATACTCCATATCTTTCTCTGCGCCCTGATCTTCCCTCACGCGCTTACGATATTTCTCGTAAGATTCCGTGACAGCCGCCGCGGCGAGCATTGCACCAGTGTAACGACGGTGCAGAATGCTGTAAGATCCTCCATAGGATGCGAGCGTGAGGCCCATAAGAACCGCAGTACGCCCATAATGCTTAGCAAAATCGATCGCCATAGAGATATGGGCATCTCGCGCTGCTTTCTTGGCAGCATCTTCGTCGATCTTTCCCTGGTTCTTGTCGAATTCGATCTGAGCGAGCTGATCCTCATGCTTATCGAGAATCGGCTCCGCGGTCATCGTATCCTTGATCGCCGATGCAACGGTAAGACCAAGAAATGCGGTTCCGGCTATAAACAGAATTGCCGGCGCGTGGCCTCTAGCTTTCAGCCAAACTCTTCCTCCAGCTCGTGTGATTACATTTAATACGTTCATAAATATAACTTCTCCTTTCGTTTGTTAAAGGTTAACAGGCTTCGGCATGTCGATCACAAAACCGCCGCCTCTGACATGAAGAATTCTCGGTCGATCCGGAAGCTCCTTCCAGCCGATGTTCTCCAGAGTATAGTTATCGTTGGTTCGATTGGAAGCATCGAAGAAATCGCAGATCGTAGCCTGCCCGTATTCGCTGTTGCACAGTTCGACCATAGCAGCATATACATCTTCCGCATCAGCCCTTGTCTCAAAGACAATATCGCGATAGTCGAGATCCTTCGTCTCATCGACATCAGTTGTTATCGACTTGGTTTTGCTGGCAGTTCCAGAAAATTTATTGTACGGAGTATAGCCAGATGTTGTAGTCTTTGTTGCTCCAGATCTTCTGGCTGTTCCATAGAGCATCATCTCGATAGCTCCCAGGATGGCATCTTTAATAGCCGGAATAACGAGGTCTCCGATTACGTAATCCCTGACAGACTCAGCTGTTTCCTCGATAAATGCCCCCCGGAATTTTTCTAGCATCGTTTTCTTTCGGGTTTTTGTCTCGTTCTTAACGACAGAGCTCACCTTCTGCTCGTGTTTTGGCTTTGTCGTCGGCGTGTATATAGCCATTTCGCCTCCTTGAAAAAAATAAAAAGCCAAGACCCGTAGATTTCTCTACGAGCCTCAGCTTCTTGATCAATGATCCTTGATGACTGGCAAATATAACTCAGTTCTCGGGTTCCTCAGGCTGGGACTCGTCCTCGCCGGTCGGATTGATCACGACCGTATTCGTATCGAGGCCGTCTTTGAATCCAGCAGCTCTGCCGAGGACGAATGCTCCGAACACCGTGGCTCCAGCAATAACTGTGCCAGCAGCGATCTTTGCAGCCGTCTTGACAGGCTTCGGGATCTTATCGATCAGCTTCTTCTTTGCCGGTTCGTCGACCTTAGCCGGTTCGGGATTTGCCTCGTTTGCCATATTCTCATTGTTTTCGAGTTTCTTGTTCTCATCTGCCATAGTCTTTTCCTCCTTGTTTTTGGCATGATTGATCAGTTTCTATTAAGCGCATTGTTTTTTTCGCGAATTAGTATTTTCCGCTCGGTTTGTCGATGAATATAAGCTCCCCATAAGGTTCGCCGGTATCCTCGTCGAGATAACTGCTGCCGACAAGCCGATAATCCATGGTTTCTGTTTCAAGAGTTGACCAGAACATGGACTTACAGATCTCCGGAATATAACTCGACGGTATATCGAACGACCGAAACAAATCAAAAACGCAAAACTCATCGCACTTTTTTAATATGATCTCGGCATCGGCCATCTTGTTCCGTATAAATGCGGCACTAGCACGGAATTTTATACCGAACAACGGATCGACGAATAAATCATTGCCGTGCCCGGTTATCGCTTCCGGTTTGTCTGCTTTTACGACCCTATCGGATACGATGGAGTTCGTCTTATCCACGATTTCAGCTGCTTTCTCTTTACCAACAGCCTCCTCGAGCTGTTTTTCCAGAATATCACGGGCATCCATTGCGGTAGATGCGGTAGCCGTAATAGCGGAAATCATATCGAGAGACATTTTCTGAGCTGCGATAACGCAAAC
>Ga0247611_10005278_pt1 | contig 17222 bp, 14 predicted proteins | sample 177DNAGHGhighgp2_FD_192422 | JGI IMG/M metagenome (GOLD analysis project Ga0247611, IMG submission 192422) | Sheep rumen microbial communities from Palmerston North, Manawatu-Wanganui, New Zealand - 1770 DNA GHGhigh gp2 | ecosystem: Host-associated > Mammals > Digestive system > Stomach > Rumen... | reverse complement strand
ACTAATTCAAGTAATGAAATATCATCATATTTAGCTACTATGTTTAGAGTTTCTAATAATGATAATTTCAAAAATCTAATAAGAAAATTAGTTGGTCATTTCTCATTTTTTATTATCTTTTCATTAATATCTACATTTATGTATTTATTTATAAATAAATCATTAAAATATAGAATTATTTTTAATTATATATCAGTAATAATTTTTATAATATTTTCTGAATTTATATTAGAAGCAATAGCGATTAATAGAAACCCTAGTATTAAAGATGCTTTAATTGATTTATTAGGATTTCTATTAGGTTCTATTTCAATATATATTTATTTCTTTATATATAGGTACATAATCGATAAAGAATTATATTTAAATAATAGATTACATTTAATTTATACCATAGTACTAGGTACTATTTATATATTAAGTATTATTGTCTTTATAATATTAGCTAATCAAGGTATTAAAGAAACCCAAAAGGTATCTAAATCTATATCAGAGCCAATAGTAGATATATCAAATCAAGTAACAGGAAACAAAAGAGAAGTAACTAATAATATTAATACATTTATACGTAAATTAATAGGACATTTTTCATATTTCATATTTATTGGATTTATATCATTTTTATTCTATTTATCAATAAATAAAATTAAAAAATATTATTTATTATTAATTCATTTATTTATTGGAATTTCATTTTCATATATAACTGAATTTATAATAGAAAAGAATGTATATGGAAGAAGTCCATTAATTAATGATTTTTATATAAATTTATCAGGATTTATATTAATTACATTAATATTAATAATTACTTATTATTTATCAAAAACAGTATATATTCTAGATAAAGATGGAAATAAACAATAAAATTTCCATCTTTTTTTATTATGAAAACACTTTAATATACTTTTTTATCAAATATGTGGAATTTTTTCTTTATTATATATAATATAATATGTTATAATGAATTACAAATTCCATAATTATAAGAATTATACTTATATTATGTTTTGAAATAAATGATATATATATTATCGGGAAATAGGTAAATTTATGGATGAAAATGTTAAATTAAAAAGAGAAGAAATTAAACTAGATAAAATTAAAGGTAATAATTGGTGGTATAGATTCACTAAACGTCTCTTTGACTTTTTTTCATCTTTAATTGTTATATTATTAATATCTTGGTTGTTATTAATTTTATGGTTCATAAACTTAATAGCAACTAAAGGACATCCAATTTATAAAGATAAAAGAGTTGGATATAAAGGTAAAGAAATTAGCGTATATAAATTTAGATCAATGTATTTTGACGCAAATGACAAACCTGAAAAATATTTTACTAAAGAACAAATGGAAATTTGGTTAAGAGAAAGAAAAGTAGATAATGATCCAAGAATTACTAAATTTGGTAAATTCTTAAGAAAAACATCATTAGATGAATTACCACAACTATTTAATATTTTATTTGGTTCTATGTCAGTTATTGGTCCTAGACCAATAAGCAAAACTGATGAAAACAATATTTTATGTGCGTCTGGTTTTTAGGGAAGTTTAGTTTTTTAATGAATATATCATTTTGAAATAAATATATATCGATTTGTAGTATTAAAAATAATATAAAATAATCTAAGGCTTGAGTGATGTGATATTACATTACTTATCCGCTTAAGGAGGTGTTGCTATGGAAAAGCCTAATAGCAGTAGCAACCAGATGGAAAGACAAAATAGAAATAGGGAAGTTCATCCAAAAAATGGATTTATATATCGATTCATAAAAAGATGCTTTGATATAACAGCATCTTTATTGTTTTTATTAATCTTCGGTTGGTTAATACTTTTACTTATGTTAATCAAGTTTTGTGAAGATGGACATAATCCAATATATACATCTAAAAGAGTTGGCAAGAATGGTAAGATTATTAAGTTCCATAAAATAAGAACAATGAAACCAAATGCAGAGCAACTTAAGGCTCAATTGATAGCAGAAGGTAAGAATGAAGCAGATGGTCCTGTATTCAAAATGAAGGACGATCCAAGAATTACAAAAATTGGTAAGTTCTATAGAAAGTTTAGCCTGGATGAATTACCACAAATTTGGGATATATTTGTTGGAAGAATCAGTGTAGTAGGTCCACGCTCTCCAATTTTTGAAGAAACGCTTGAATACGATGATTTTACAAAGCATCGTTTAGATGTAAAGGGTGGATTGCTATGCCTATGGCAAATACAAAAAAATCGTCATAATTTAAGTTTTGATGATTGGGTTGATTTAGATATTAAATATGTAGAAACAAGAAGTTTATGGCTTGATTTTAAAATTATAATGAAAGGTGCATGGATGGTTGTTTTTGATCATTCAGGAGAATGATTATAATATGTTAACATTTCTAATTATGGCTGGTGGAAGTGGAGAAAGATTTTGGCCACTTTCAACTAAACAAAAGCCAAAACAATTATTAAAAATATTTTCAGATAAATCTTTAATAAGACTAGCTTATGAAAGAATTCTACCTTTAGTAGATAAAAATCAAATTTTTATTGCTACAAATGAAATACAAGTTCCTGCATTAAAAGAAGATTTATGCGAATTAGATGATTCAAGAATCATTATTGAACCTGCATTTAGAGATACAGCTGCAGCTATTGCTTATGGTTCAACAATGATTTCAAAATATTATGATAATCCTACTGTTGTTGTTTTAGCATCAGATCATTTAATTTCAAATGGTGATGAATTTAGAAAAGTAATTAAGCTAGCTGAAATAGAAGCTAATAATGGTTCAATTGTTACTTTAGGTATAAAGCCTACTTATCCTGAAACAGGATATGGCTATATAGAAGTATCTGATTCAACATTAAATATTGCTACAAAATCATTAGGCTTTAGAGAAAAGCCTCAATATGAAATTGCTAAAAAATATTTTGAATCAGGAAAATATTTATGGAATAGCGGAATGTTTATTTTTAAATATGAAACTATTATAAATGCTTTAAAAGAATATTCTTTAAATCACTACGAAACTATTGAATCTATAAAGCCTTTATTCAATAAGAATGAAGGAGTAAAGACTGCTGAATTAGTTAAAGAAAAATTTATGAATTTTGAAAAGAAATCAATTGATTTTGCGGTTATGGAAAAAGCAAATAATATAATGGTTATCCCATCAGAGTTTGGATGGAATGATGTAGGTAATTTTACAGCATTTGAAGAACTATTCGAAAAAGATGAGAATCAAAATACAGTGAGAGGAGTTAACTGTATATCAGTTGATTCAAACAACAACATTATTGTGTCAGATGGTGTTAATCAAACTGTATCACTTTTAGGTGTTACAAATATGATTGTTGCAGTAACTCGCGATAATATTCTAGTTTGTGATAAATCAAAGAATCAGGATATAAAGAAAATTATTAAATTATTATAAAAGGAAATTGTTATGATATTATTCTTAGAGCCTTATTTTGAGGAAAAGCCTTGGGCTGGTGAAAAATTAAATAAGATTTATGATTGTAAGCCAGGTACAGGTGAGGCATGGATAGTATCTGGATATAATAAAAAGTCATCGATAATAAAAAATGGAAAATATAAAGGTGAGACTTTGCGTCATGTATGGATGAAGCATCCGGAATTATTTAAAGGTATTGATGATAAAGAATTTCCGTTATTAATTAAAATAATAGACGCTAAACGTGATTTATCTGTTCAAGTTCATCCTAATGATAATTATGCTTTGGAACATCATAATTCATTAGGTAAATTTGAATGCTGGTATTTTTTGAACCAAAATGAAGCCACAACATGTATTGCTGGTATAGATGCTAATAAGCAAATAGATGTAAAAGAAGCTATTGATAAAAATACTTTAATGAATAAATTAATAAAAAGAGATATTCAAAATGGCGATTTAGTAGTAATAGAACCAGGAACAGTCCATGCACTTCAAGCAGGTTCATTTGTATTAGAAGTTCAAGAATCAAGTGATATTACTTATCGTTTATATGATTATAGAAGTGATAGACCACTTCATATTGAAGATTCATTAAATGTTATTAAATATAATGATAATAGGAATCCAATATATCCATTTCAATCATCAGAGTCTTTTGAATCTAAATATTTTAAAATATCAAAATCATTTTGTGATGGAACTTATGAAATAGAAAATAATAGTTTTTTAATTTCGTATTGTATTGATGGTGAAGTAAAGGTAAATGGAACAAAAATAAAAAAAGGAGATTCCTTTATTATTTGTTCTGATGAGAAGAAGGTTAAAATAGAAGGTAATGGAAGAGGATTAATAGTAGAACCTAAGCCTAAGGAAGAAGGTAGAGCCAAAATGAGAAAGGTAGCATTAATAACAGGAATAGTAACACAGGATGGTTCATACCTTACTGAATTTTTATTAAGTAAAAATTATGAGGTTCATGGTTTAATTACATCTAAATCTCAGTTAAAGGGTGAAAGAATAAGACATTTAGTTGAAAATGAAGATATTTATAATAAATCATTATTCTTCCATTTAGGAGATTTAACTGATACTTCAAGCTTAAATAGATTAATTGAAAATGTAAGACCAGATGAAATATATAATTTAGCATCACAATCTCATGTTGATGTTTCTTTTGAATTACCAGAATATACAGCACAAGTTAATTCATTAGGTACTTTAAGATTATTAGATGCTATTAAGCAATCTGATTTAAAAACAAAATTGTTTAATGAATCAACATCACAGTTATATGGTGGTAATAATTTAGATTCTATTCAAAATGAAGAAACTCCATTTAATCCATTAAATCCATATGCAACGTCTAAATTATATTCTCATTTTATTGTAAAGAATTATAGAGATAATTATGGATTATATGCAGTGAATGGAATTATGTTTAATCATACATCACAAAGAGATGATGAAGATTTTGTCATTAGAAAGGTTACTAAGTCAGTGGCTGAAATTAAAAAAGGAAATTTAGATATACTCCGTGTAGGAAATATTGAGTCATCAAGAGACTGGGGCTATTCTTTAGACTTTGTTGAAGGTATGTGGCTATCTTTACAACAAGATACGCCTACAGACTATGTTTTTGCAACAGGTGAATCTCATACTGTAAAGGAATTAATTGAAGTGGCATTTAAATCAATTGGTAATGATATTAAATGGATTGGCAAAGGGGTTAATGCAAAAGGTATTGATTCTAAAACAAATAAAGTATTAGTTGAAATAGATCCAGGATTCTATCGTGTCAATGATAGTATGTATTTAAAAGGTGATTCAACAAAAGCAAGAACAATTTTAAAATGGGAACCTAAGTTTAAATTTAAAGATATAGTTGAAAAAATGGTTGAAAATGATTTAAAAAGTATTGAAAGGTGATTTTTTTGAAAGATTATATTACATATTTAAAGTTTGATAATTTGAATAAGGAAGAAATGTTAAAAGAATTTGAAAATAATATTGATAATCACACAAAAAAAATTACTGTTACACCAAATTTAGATTTTCTTAGATTATCGTATAAAGATGATGATTTTAGAAAAATCATTAATTGTGCTGATTACTCTTTGGTAGATGGCAAACCTATTTTATGGTTGGCAAAACTTTTGAAGAAGAAAAAATTTAAATACAAGATTTCTGGCTCCGATTTCTCAAATGATTTGTTGGAATTAGCTAATAAAAAGAATTATTCCATAGTATTATTTGGTGGTAAAAATGGTGTTGCTGAAAAAGCAAAAGAAAATATAAATCTAAAATATCCTAATGTGCAAGTTAAATTAACTTTATGCCCTGATTTCGGTTATCAAAATGATAAAGAAAAATGCATTTATTATATTAATCAAATTAATGATGCTAAAGCAGATATTATATTTTTATGTACTGGTGCTCCTAAAACTGAAAAATTCTATTTTATGTATGAGAGTTTGTTTGGCGATTCGACGTATTTATGTGTTGGTGCTACAATAGATTTTTTAGCTGGTAATATTAAACGTTCCCCTAAGTGGATGTCTAATATAGGATTAGAGTGGTTATATAGATTGTCAAAAGATTTTAAAAGATTATTTAAAAGATATTGGCTTGATTTTTGGTTTTTGATTAAGATTATATTTGTTTGTATTTTTAATAAAAAGAAATTTGAAAAAATGATTTAATAGGGTGAAAATGTGAAAAATAGAGTTTTAAATATCGGACCAAGTGTTGATAAATCATTTGGTGGGATGGTTACAGTTATTAATCAAATAAAGAACAGTTGTTACATTAATGAGAAAAATGATATTTTCTTATATCCAACATATATTGATGGTTGTAATATTAAACGCGCTTTGTATTCTATTAAGCAATGTTTTAAATTTTGGCTTAAGAAATTAGGAAAGAAGTATGATGTTTATCATTTGCATACTGCTTCATTTATGAGCACATATAGGAAAAGATTTTTAGCATGCTTAATAAAGAAATATAAAAAAAATTATGTTGTTCACATTCATGGAGCTGAATATATTGAATTTTATCAAAATGAATCTGCTAAAAAGAAGTGTAAAATAAAAAAATTTTTGGAAGATGCATCTTATGTTATTGTTCTTTCAGAATTTTGGAAACGTGCTTTTGAAAATGTAGTTGGTATAAAAAATTGTATTGTTGTAAATAACTGTATTGATTTTGAACATTATAATTCTATTTCTAAACAATATAATAAGGATTTTATAAATTTTTTATATTTAGGTAGAGTGGGTCACAGAAAAGGAATGTGGGATGTGATTGAAGCAACAAAAATATTAAAAGATAAAAATTATACATTTAAAGTTTTGGTTGCAGGAGATGGCGAAATTGATAAGTTTAATGAATTAGTAGAGCATAATGGTTTGCATGATTATTTTGTTTATAATGGTTGGGCTGATAATAAGCTAAAAGACCATTTGCTTTCAGTTTCTGATGTATTATTATTACCATCTTATAATGAGGGACTTCCAATGTCTATTTTAGAATCGATGGCATCTGGCTTGGTGATTTTATCATCGAATGTTGGTTCTATCCCTGAAGTGGTTATTGAAAATGAGAATGGTTACATTATAGAACCAGGACATATTGATCAATTAGTTGAAAAAATGATTAGTTGTTTTGATTATAAAAAAAACAGAATTATCAGTTATAACAATAAGGAAAAGATAAAAAATATTTACGATATATGCATATTTGAAAAGAAAATTGAAACAATCTATAATGAATTGTCTAAAAAGAACAAATAGTTCCTATTTGTTTTAAAATAATTGCATTTATTAAATTGTAAACGAAAGGCCTGATGATTAAATGGAAATATCTTTAAAAAAAATATCATTTTATATGTTAGTAGTGATTTTTTCGTTATTTTCTTTTACTACGTTAACATATGATTTTTATCCTATTATAAATAGGCTCCTAGGAATAGTAATAGTCGGTTTAATTTTAGTTACTTATTTGTTGACAATAAAGAAAAGAGATTTAATAATAGTGCTGTTTATTTTGTTTGTTGGTTTAAATGGAGTAATGTATGATGTTAGTAATTCATATAATGATGCGATGTATTTTGTTATTACTCTTTTGCTAGTATGGAAGCTTACTGATGAAGATTTTATGAATTATTTTTCTAATTCTATAATAATTTTAAAAAAATTTATATTTTTTGTTTTGCTGCTTAATATATCTATTATTTTTATCGGTTTGTTTTTAAATCAATGTTATGAAATTGTGTGGTATGATAGATATTTCTTACTTTTCGCATATTCTTCTCATTCGTTGTCTTGTTCAATTTGTATTACACTAATTTTAGTGTTATTTTGCTCGAAAGAACTAAAATATGATTTAGTAAAAATTGCTATTTTCTCTTTATTATCTTTTGCTTTATTTCAAACTGGAGCAAGAACTTATGTTATTGCTGCAGTAATTCTTTGGATATATTTATTTAAATATGATATTAAAAATAAGAATCTAAAGTTTATAATTCTGCCAATTATGGTTTTTGCTTTTATTTTTATCCTTTTAAATTCAAATTTTGTGCAAAAAAATGATTATGCTTCAAATGATAGTTATACTTCTGATAATTCACTTATTTCCTTTTCAAGTGGAAGAATAAAATTTTGGTCAATTGATATCAATGAATATTTTAAATATGATTTTATAAAAAAATTATTTGGCTCTGGATTTGGTTCAATATATGACATAAATGAAAATTTATATGGCAGAAGAATTTGGGGACACAATGATTTAATTAATACTCTTGTTTGTAATGGTATTGTTGGTTTGGTGTTGTACGTTTTTGTATTCTGTAATGTATTAATAAAAGTATTTAAAAAGAATAAATTTGATTGCTTGCTTCTTTTTATATATATCACATTCACTTGTTTTTTTAATGGTGTTTTTAAATATCAACATTATGTTTATAGTATTGTTTTCTTTTATTCGATTATGTATATTAAGAATATGAGAATTGTTGAGTCTGATGTAAAAGAGAAAGTTTTTATGAAGAATGAAATATTGACATCGATTAAAAATGATGATTTAAGGAGTTTTTATGAATAAAATAAAATTACGTTTTAAACAATTATTTGTTGTATTAAAATTCTTTTTTTGTAAATTTTTACTGATATTTTATAGAAAAAAGTTTGATTTTTGGTTGATATCAGAAAGAGGTTATGATGCAAGAGATAATGGATATGTTTTCTTTATGTTTTTAAAGAAAGAACATCCTGAAATAAAGGTAAAGTATGTTATCACAAAAGATTCTTTTGATAGAAAAAGACTTGAAAATGATGATGTGATAAATTATGGTACATTTAGACATTATTTTGCTTATATAAAATGTCCTATATTAATTTCAACGCATGTTCAAGGGTTTTCGCCTTTTATGGATCTTTTTAGTCAGTTAGATAAGAGAAATATTGTAAAAATTAATGGCAAGAGAGTATTGATAGATCACTGTGTTAGAATGGCAAAAAATGGTATAAACAAACCAAATGTAAAAATTGACAAAATGATATGTTCCATAAATCAAGAGTACGAGGCATTATTAAATAATTCTGGTTATGACAGTAAAGTTCTTTTAAACCTTGGTATGCCTAGATTTGATAATTTATTTAACAATTTAAATTTTAAAACTAAAAATCAAATATTATTTATGCCTACATGGAGAGTTAAATACTATAGGATTGAAAAAAAAGAATTTTTAAAATCCGATTATTATATATCATGTATGAATTTTTTAAATAATAGAAAGTTAATTGATTTTTTAGAAAAAAATGATATTGAATTCGTTTTTTATCCCCATATTGAGATGCAAAAATTCATATCTTGTTTTTCAACAAAAAGTGATAAAATTAAAATTTGTACTGCAAATGAAAAAATAGTTGAGGATTTATTAATTGAAAGTAAGATTTTAATAACAGATTATTCAAGTGTTTTCTTTGATTTCGCATATTTAGAGAAACCAATCCTTTTCTACCATTTCGATAATGACGAAAATTTAGCCATGTATTCAAGACGATGGTTTAATTTTGAGAAAGATGCCTTAGGACCTATTTTTTATGATGATAAATCATTAGTTGATTATCTAACTTGTTTAACAAATTATAAAATGGATAATAATTATTTAACAAAAGCAAGAGAATTTTTCCCTTCAAAAAATAATGATAATTGTGAAAAAGTTTTTAGTGAGATAAAAAAATTATCGTTGGAGTAATATAATGAGTAACAATAAGATAAAAAAGAATTATGTGTATAATTTAATATATAGAATTGTAATGATTGCTGCACCATTAATAACATCTCCATATATTTCTAGAGTCTTGGGACCTGAAAAAATAGGAGAATACAGTTATATTTATTCAATTGCACATGTTTTTTTGATTATTGCTATGCTTGGTGTAAGTGATTATGGAAATAGAGAAATAGCTAAAGTTAAAGATGATGAAAATAAAAAGAATACGGTTTTTTGTGAGATTTTCTATTTTCAATTAATTCTAGGAATAATAATGTCTTTGTCATATTTAGGGTATATATTTACTTTTTGTGATGATAAGATTTTAGGTTTAACGCAATTGTTATTAGTTGTTTCTACGTTGTTTGATTTAACGTGGTTAATGTTTGGATTAGAGCAGTTTTTAGTTACAACAATAAGAAGTGTTATAGTTAAAATTATTAGTGTTGTTTGTATTATAGTATTTGTTAAATCACAATCTGATTTGATGATATATGCTTTAATAATGAGTGCTAGTGTTTTAATTAGTCAGATATCGATTTGGCCTATAATTCACAAATATATAAAGTTTAAAAGAGTTAGTTTTAAAGGAATTTTGCGCCATTTAAAACCTAATTTAGTTTTATTTTTACCTGTCATTGCTAATAATTTATTGGCATATTTTGATAAAATTATGATTGGGTCAATGTGTACAAAAGAAGAATTAGGATGTTATGATAACGCAGAAAAATTGCTATCAATTCCGAATAGTTTTATAACAGCGTTAGGAACTGTTATGTTGCCAAGAATTAGTAATGCTTATGCAAAGGGAGAAACAGAAAAAATTGAGCAATACACATATTTGTCAATTATTTTTATGGTTTTTGCTTCATGTGCATTGGCATTCGGATTGTGCTCTGTTTCAAAGGAATTTGTACCTATCTTTTTTGGAGATGGATATGATTTGGTTATAACTTTGATAATTTGTTTGTTTCCGTATATTATTTTCGTATGCTGGTCAAATGTTCTTAAAACTCAAATTTTTTTACCAAGAGGACAAGATAAATTTTTGGTTTTAAGTTTGATAATAGGTGCCATTATAAATCTTATTTTAAACTCCATATTAATTCCATTTTATGGAGCAATTGGAGCTTCAATAGCAACAACTATAGCTGAACTTTCAATTGCTGTTTTGGGAACAATATTTGCTAGGAAAATGTTTAAATATAGAAAATATATACTACAAAGTATACCATTTATATTATTTGGTGTTGTAATGCTTTTAGCTATTATATTTATCAACTTCGATAATAGCATTGTTACGTTATTTACCAAGATTGGTATTGGGGCTACGATTTATTTAGTTTTGTCCGCAATATATATAAGATTATTTCATAAACAAGTATGGGATTTTATTTTTAGTAGAAAGAAGATGGATAAAAAATGAAAAAAATAACATGTATAAGTTATCATGGTACTGGAAGCGGCGCTGTTGATGATTTTTTAAGAGAGTTTAGTAATGTTCATCTAGCAAGTCAAGAATTAGAATGTAGGTTCTTGCAAGATCCTAATGGTATATCTGACTTATATTTTCATTTGGTTGAAAATTGGCATAGATTAAATTCGGGATTTTCTATTAAACAGTATGAAAAATTTGTTAAAATGTATAATCATAATTATAGTTTAATATTTGGTAGAGGTTGGAAAATCGAATCAAAAAAATATATAAATTCGTTAATTAAATATAAGTTTAAGGGATATTGGCATGCAGATATATTAGAAGTAAATCCGTTTTCAAAGTGTATTTATAAATGTAGACGTTTAGTATCTAAAATTATGCCAAAAAAAATTCGTAAGACTTCTGATTATAATTATTTCCCAAAATTGATTAGTTATCATTCATTGATATCAAAGGAAGAATTTTTAAATAAAACTAGACGTTATGTAGATGATTTGTGCAGCTATATTAATGATAAACCAGATGATTTTGTTGTTTTAGATCAATTTATAGCAACGACAAATATAGAAAGATATAATATGTTTGTTGATGATTTAAAAATTATAATTGTTGATAGAGATCCTAGAGATTTATATATTTCAGGATTATGTAAAAGATGGAAAACACATGTTTTGCCGCACGATGTAGATATTTTTTGTCAACAATATATGGATATGAGGAAATCTTTAGATTTAGAATTGAAGAATAGTAATGTGTTAAAAATACAATTTGAAGATTTAATTTATAACTATGATAGTACTACAAATAAAATTGTTTCATTTTTAGGTTTGAATAAAAAAAATCATGTGAGAAAACAGGAATTTTTCAATCCTTCAATTTCTATTAATAATACAAAACTTTGGGAAAAATACAAAGATTATGAAAATGAAATTAAAATCATAGAAAATAAATTGCATGATTATTGCTATTTTTCGAAATAGATTTTAATATGTAATTTACTATTCAGTTCATAATGTTAAATGATAAAATTATAGTAAATTTAATTAATGACGATATGAATGTTATGTTGTACTCATAACTATTAATAAAAACCTTTAAGAAGGAGAATGTATGATCTTAAGTACAATTTGATTATATAAGGGATATATGAAGAAAATAGGCATAATAAGTTATAACATATATTGTAATTTTACAAATTATGGATCTGCTCTACAAACATTTGGTGTATATAATGCTCTTAATAAAATCAGTAATGGACGTTATGAAGCAGTTTTAATCAATTATTGTCCTGATTGTTTAAAAAAACTAAATCCTTTAAACCCAATGAAAAATATGTGGGATAAAGATGAAGAATCTAGAAAAATGTGCGAATTAAGTCTTCCTGCAATAAAAGAAAATTATTATAAATTCAATGATTTTTATAATAGTAAATTTATTCAAACTAAAGTTAAATATGATTCTTCAAATTTTAATGCAATAATTGATGAAAAAATTGATAAGTTTGTATGTGGTTCTGATACTATTTTTTGTATAGATGAATTTGGCTTTGATGATGGTTATTATGCAAATTATAATATTATGAGAAATAATTCTATTTCTTATGCGGCTAGTTTTGGTGATGCAACATTCTCAAAAGAAGGAGAAAAAAGTGTCCTTTTTTCTAGATTAAATAATTTTAAAGCATTAGCTTTAAGAGAAGATAAATTTATTGAAGAAATAAGTGAAAATATTAGTATTCCAGTCAAAAGGGTTATAGATCCAACTTTATTATTAGAACCAGCTGATTATGAAAAAATAATGGTTCCTAATGCTTATAAGGATAAAAAATATATTTTATTATATGCTAGAAGATACAACTCTAAAATGGAGAAATATGCTGAAGAATTATCTAAAAAGACTGGATATGAAATAATTGAAATTAGTCTTAGAGCTACAAATTCTAAAAAACATATTATGTTTTATGAGGCTGGAGTAGAAGAGTTCTTATCTTTAGTTAGAGATGCTCAATTTGTTGTAACTAATTCATATCATGGTATTATTTTTAGTATTCAGTTTAAAAAAGATTTTATTGGTTTTTCTAGAGAACAATGTGGTAATAAAATTAAAGAATTATTAGATTGGTTTGAAATTGGTGATAGACTTATTGTAAATGGAGATGAACAATTTGAATCAATTGATTATGATAAAGTTCATAATATTATTAAAGAAAAAAGAAAAGAATCTTATGATTATTTAAATAGGGAATTAGAAATTTTATTAAATGAAGAGGTGTAATATGGGTGGAAGTTATATTAATAACAAATATTTAATTGAATTTTTAAAGAAAAATAATGTAAAAAAAATTGTTCTATCTTCAGGGACAAGAAATATTCCATTTATTTCTATGGTTGAAAATGATTCTTTTTTTGAGTGTTTTTCTGTAGTTGATGAACGTAATGCTGCTTTTTTTGGAATGGGTCTATCTCAAGAAAGTCGAGAAATTGTAGCGATTGCATGTACTAGTGGAACAGCAGTGTCTAATTATGTTTCAGGTGTTACAGAGGCATTTTATTCTAGAGTCCCATTGGTCGTAATTACTTTTGATAGATCAACATATGTTTTAAACCAATTAGAGACGCAAAAAATAGATCAAATGTCTATTTTTGATACAATTACAAAAAGTAATATATGTTTGCCTGTAATTAAAGATGAAGAAGATATCTGGTACTGCCAAAGAATCTTAAACGAAGCATTCATACAGCTAAATTATAATGGTTTTGGACCTATTCATATTAATGTTCCTTTTATAGGAAGTACAAATGAATTATGGGATGATTCTAAGAATTCTTACATAAGTAATTCAATTAAATATATAGATATGGTTTCTCCATTTGATGATTTTAGTGAAATTTATAATAGACTTATGAATAAAAAAGTGCTGATACTTATTGGTCAAGATATTAATATGTCTAACGATTTAAAGAATAGATTAGTATCTTTTGTTTATTCTCACAAAATTCCAGTTATAACGGATAATTTATCAAATTTCAAATCTAAAAATAATATTAATGCTGAAAGACTTTTCAAAGCTCTTGATTCTATTACATTTGAAAACATAATGCCAGATATAATTATTACTTATGGTTTGAATTTTCAAGAGAGAGTAAAAGATTTATTTAAATCAAAAGCAAGACAATTTGAGCATTGGATGATATGTGAAGATACTACCATAAGAGATTGTTTTAAAAGCTTAACTTTAATCTTTAATATGAAATTAGATTATTATCTAAATAAAATGGAAGGTTGTAGTTTTAAAAATGATATTAATTATTTAAATAAATTAATAAGTATTAATGAAAAATTATATATTCCGGAATTAAAATTTTCAAATTTCAGTGTTATTAAGGAATTTTCTAAAATAATACCAAATAATTCTTTGTTACACTTAAGTATTTTGAATTCAACGAGATTGATGCAGTTCTTTGATTTGAATGGATCGATAAAAGTTCATAGTAATGTTAATACATTTGGAATTGATGGTTGTTTACCAACATTTTTAGGTCAAGCATTTTGTTTTGATGGATTAGCATTTATCATAATTGGTGATTTAAGTTTTTTTTATGGAATGAATGCATTAAGTATTCGACATATTAATAATAACGTAAGAGTTTTATTAATAAATAATCATGGAGGTGCTGAATTTCATATTCCTCCATCTTCTAGAGAAATAAAAGGAATCGATAATTTTATTGGTGCAGGGCATCATTTTTCTTCAAAAGGATGGGTTGAATCATTAGGCTTTAAGTATTTATCTTCAAATAATGAAAATGATTTGAAAGAAAAATTTAAACCTTTTATTTCTAATAGTGATTCTCCAATAATCTTGGAAGTTTTTACGGATATCAATATAGATGGTGATGTTACTTTAAATACATATCGAGATTTAGAAAAGCAATTAAAGGATATTTTAAAATGAAAATATTAATGCTAGGTGGTACAGGTGTAATAGGTTGTGCACTGATTGAACAATTAAAGAATACAAATAACATTGTTTATGTAACTTCAAGATTTGAAAGAAAGCAAGTATATAAGAATATAATGTATATTGTAGGAAATGCAAATGATTATGATTTTATTAATTCATTTGAGGATAATTCATTTGATTGTCTCATAGATTTTATGAATTATAGAGATGAAATTTTAAGTAGAAATATTGATAAACTATCTAAAATAGCAAAGCAGTATTTTTTTATTAGCTCTGCTAGAGTTTATGCTAGTTCAAACAGTGATTTATCTGAAAAATCAAATTTATTAAAGGATACTTCAAACGACATTGATTTTATAAATTCTGGTACTTATGCTATAAAAAAAGCAAAGCAAGAGGAATTTATAAAAAGTAGAATCAATAATTATGTCATAATTAGACCATATAAGACTTATTTTTACGATAGATTACAATTAGGTTATTACGAAATTAAGCATTGGTTAGATAGATTACTTGATAATAAACCAATTATAATCAATTCGAAGATTTTAGATAAAAAAACCACATTAACTTCTGGATTCGATGTAAGTTATGGTATATACAAACTTATTGGAAATGACATTGCTAGAAATGAAGTATATCAAATTGCGACAAATCAATATATGTGTTGGAAAGATGTTATGAATATTTACATAGATGTATTGTTACAAAATGGAATTAAACCATTAATATATTTAAATGATGATACTTCACCAATAGATATATTTTTTGAAAAAGGTTATCAATTTAAATATGATATATTATTTAATAGAACTTTTAATAGTTATAAAATAAATGAAGCAATAAATGAAGTAATAAAATATACTGATATGAAGTTTGGTTTATCCAAAGCTGTTCAAGAGTATATTGATATTTATTGTCATAATCACGACTATGAAAATGATTTTGATAAAACGGTAGATGAATTATTGCTGAAAAATGATTATATAGAATACGAGGTAAAGTAACATGCTTAATTTTACAGTAGGACCTGTAATGTCAAATGAAGAAATAAGAAAAATAGGTGGAGATCAAATCCCATATTTTAGAACTCCTGAATTTTCTAAAATAATGCTAGATAATGAATTATTATTAAAGAAATTCTTTAAGGCACCTAATGATGCTAGAGTAGTATTTATGACAGGGTCGGGTACTGCATCTATGGATGCATCTGTGTTAAATTTATTTACAAAGGAAGATAAAATATTAGTAGTTAATGGTGGTTCATTTGGACATAGATTCTGTGAAATCTGTGATGTATATGAGCTTAATTATACTGAAATTAAATGTAGCTTAGGTAAGACTTTAACTAAAGAACAACTAATCCCTTTTGAGAATAAAGGATATACTGCATTTATTGTAAATCTAGATGAAACATCAACTGGTGTTTTATATGATATTGAATTAATATCAAAGTTTTGTAAAAGAAATAATTTATTCTTATTAGTAGATTCTATTTCTTCATTTTTATGTGATCCATTTAATATGAAAGAATTAGGAGTAAACTGTGTTATTACAGGAAGCCAAAAGGCATTAGCCCTAGCTCCTGGTATTTCTTTAATTGTTTTAGATACAAAAGCTATTGAAAGAATAAATAATAATAAGCCTAAAACATATTATTTTAATTTAAAGGATTATTTAAAAAATGGTGAACGTGGTCAAACACCATTTACACCTGCAGTAGGTATTTTACTTCAATTAAATAAAAGATTACATATGATTGAAGATGAAGGTGGAATAGACGCAGAGGTTAATAGAGCTAAAGAAAATGCTAAATATTTTAGAGATTTAATAAAAGATTTACCTTTTGACATAGCTTCAAATAGCTTATCAAATGCTGTAACACCACTAACACCTAAGGATAAGACAAAGAGTGCTTATAAATTATTTGAAATATTAAAGGATAATTATGGCATTTGGATTTGTCCAAATGGTGGAGAAATGAAAGATAAAATATTTAGAGTTGGTCATATTGGAGATATTAAAAAGTCTGATTATGACAAGCTTGTTGATTCAATAAAGGATGTATTAAATAAAAATATTTGGTAAGGAGGG
>Ga0247611_10005277_pt1 | contig 17227 bp, 20 predicted proteins | sample 177DNAGHGhighgp2_FD_192422 | JGI IMG/M metagenome (GOLD analysis project Ga0247611, IMG submission 192422) | Sheep rumen microbial communities from Palmerston North, Manawatu-Wanganui, New Zealand - 1770 DNA GHGhigh gp2 | ecosystem: Host-associated > Mammals > Digestive system > Stomach > Rumen... | reverse complement strand
GGTAACTGGGAATAAACGCGTAGCGTTTAGTTGAAAGTTTAAAGTTGAACGTTTAGAGATGAGAATTATCTCTGGCATATATGGGGGGCGACGATTGTCGCCCCCTAAAAATATCACCGCGAGGCCGACGACCGACTTCGCCAAAGAGAGTCTGTTCAACCTGCTCAACAACCGTCTGGATTTTGAGGGTATCGATGTGCTGGACCTCTTTGCCGGTACAGGCGGTATCGGTATCGAGTGCGTAAGCCGCGGCGCACGCGAAGTGACAGCCGTCGAGATAGCGCATGTGCAGCAGAACTGGATCATCAGTTGTTGCAAACAACTTGGTATCCGCAATCTGAGCGTCATACGCGGCGATGTATTCAAATTCCTCAGTGCCTGCCGCACCAAGTACGACCTGATCTTTGCCGACCCACCCTATGCGTTGGAGCGGATAGAAGAGTTACCGGATCTTATCTTAGGAGTACAGAGCACAGACCGTTTCACTGACAGAATACAGACTGATTCACTCTTAAAAGAAAACGGATGGCTCGTTATTGAGCACGGTAAAGACACCGATTTCACATCCCATCCGCGGCATGTGGAGACCCGGTCGTACGGAAGTGTACATTTCAGTTTCTTCCAATAAAAAAGAGCGCGAGGCGCTCTTTATTTTTATAGTTCCATATAGATCTCCAAGAGTTTGCAATGCCCTTGCGGGTCAAGGACGATATCATTGAGGGAAGCAGGAATCAGTACCGCTTCGCCGACGCGCATCGTGACCGCCTCATCTTCATTATCAGCATCGAGTGCTTTGACGGCACACGCTCCTTCTACGCACATGAAAGCTACGAACGAGTCGAGCGGTGCATAATCGCGTTGCACGGCATGATCGAGTTGCAGCACATTCGCTGTGAAATACGGACTGCGGGCGATATTGGCTACGCCGTTAGCCGCAGGTTCGGGATGCCGAATAACGGCTTTGGGATTGGTCACATAGTCCACCACCTCCAGGGCTTTCTCCAACTTCAGCGGACGCAACTTACCGTCATTACCTACGCGGTTATAGTCATAGAGTCGATAAGTGATATCGCTGTTCTGCTGGATCTCCGCCACGATGGTGTTTTTGCGCATCGCATGCACGGTACCGGCAGGGATAGGTGCTACATCGCCCGCGCGTACCTTATATTCGCGCATGTAACGCGCGAGCGTACCGTCGTTGATAGCCGCGTGGATCAGTTCCCTACTCATCGCTTGCGTCCAACCCAGATAGATAGAGGCATCGTCGGCAGAAGGCATCACATACCACATCTCGTTCTTACCCATACACTGCTCGTGCTCCAAGGCATAGTCATCATCCGGATGCACCTGGATAGAGAGGTCATCTTCGGCATCGATGAATTTCAGCAGCACGGGGAATTGGTTTCCGAACAGTTCATACACTTTATCGCCCACCAGTTCGTCCATATAGACCTCAATCAGGTCCTGCAGCGAGTCACCGGCATGCGAACCGTTCGCAACCTCTGTCGGATACTTCTCAATATCCGACATCACCCACGCTTCGCCGACATTCTCAAAGTCAGCCGGTATGTCTTCATACCATTTCGCGATCGTATGTCCTCCCCATAACTTATGAAAATACCGGGGTTTGAACTTCAAAGGATACAGCATCAGTCAATCTTCCGAATATGTTTCTCCCAATTCCAAGCGGATGCCAGCACCTCGCGAATAGGCGTATCGGCTTTCCAACCCAGCACTTCGTTCGCTTTCTTCGGTGCTGCCCATACTTGCTCGATATCGCCTTCACGACGACCAACGATGGTATAAGGGATCTTCACACCTGTTGCTGCCTCGAACTCATTGATGAGGGTGAGCACGGAGAGACCGGTACCGGTACCGAGGTTGAAGACCTCCACCTGCTCGCGATCCTTGGCATTGAGCATACGCTCGATCGCTTTGACATGCGCCTTAGCGAGATCGACGACATAGATATAATCGCGGATGCAGGATCCGTCGGGGGTGTTATAGTCATTACCGAAGACCTTGAGTTCGGGACGCAGTCCTGCTGCGGTCTGGGTGATGAAAGGCAGGAGGTTCTGCGGTACGCCGTTCGGCAGTTCACCGATCTTAGCGGAGGGGTGCGCACCGATGGGGTTGAAATAACGCAGGATAGTAGCATGCAAGCCTTTATCCGCATGTGCCTCATCGCAGATGATCTCTTCGTTGATCTGCTTGGTGTTACCGTACGGCGAGAGCGCTTTCTGTATCGGCGCGGTCTCATCCACCGGCAGATGGGCCTCATCGGGTTGACCATAGACGGTGCAGGAAGAAGAGAAAACGAGGTTGGACACCTGGTGCAACTTCATCACCTCCAGCAGCGTACAGAGACTGCCGAGGTTGTTGCGGTAATAGAGCAGCGGTTTCTCGACCGACTCCCCTACTGCCTTGCTGGCAGCAAAATGAATGACACCCACGATGTCCGGGTACTGTCTGAACACATGATCAAGGTCCATGAAGTTACCGCAGTCGATATTCGCAAAAGCGGGACGACGACCTACGATCTCCGTGATACCGTCCAACACATCTACGGACGAGTTACTTAAGTTATCCACGATCGTGACATCGTAGCCCTGCTGCATCAGTTCGACCGTCGTATGCGAACCTATATAACCGGTTCCACCGGTAACAAGTATTCTTGCCATAAATCTTAAATCTAAAATTTAAAATAACTTCGCGGGATACTCTCCATGCGCGATGAGTTGGTTGATCTTCATCACCACTTGCGGACGATCTTCGGCATAGGTGACGCCAAACCATTTGGACGGGGTGTCCAGCACTTTGCAGGTCGCTTTACCGGCAGCAATCAGGTCGTTCACCAGCGTCGGGATATAGAACTCGGACTTGAGTTCCTGTCCTTTGGCCGCCAGGAAAGCGCGGAATCCTTCTTCGCTGTATTGGAAATACTCCGGCGTGAAACCCCACATATTCATCGATACGGGGGTATGGGGATCGAGCGGTGTGTCGATACCGTCTTCGGTGAAGACGATCTGGCCGTTCTTGTCCTCGATCTTCGTGCGCTCTACCACATCGGTGAGCAGTCCGTTCGCGTCGGTCGTACAAACACCGCGGCTAACGGCACCGTTCTCGCTGAGCGTATTACAAACGCGATAGCCGACCATGCAGTATTGTCCTTGCGTACCTTCTACCGAACACAGGTAATCCGCCAGCACTTGGAACGACTCCTTACCGTAGAAATCATCGGCATTGATGACGGCAAAGGGTTCGTTGATGCAGTCTTTACCCATGAGTACGGCATGATTGGTACCCCAAGGTTTAGCGCGCTCGGGGTTGTAGGAACAACCGGCCGGCACTTTGTCAATCGATTGGAAACATACTTCGCAGGGCACTTTGTCTGCGTACTTGGAGAGCACTTTCTCGCGGAAATCGGCTTCGAAATCTTTGCGGATCACAAAGACGATCTTTCCGAACCCTGCGCGCAAGGCATCAAAGACGCTGTAATCCATGATGGTCTCGCCGTTGGGTCCGAGTCCGTCGAGTTGTTTCAGTCCTCCATAACGGCTACCCATACCGGCAGCCAAGATAAATAATGTGGGTTTCATATCATTTTATCATTTAATCATTTTATCATTTAATCATTTTATCATTTCATCATTTTCTCATTTACTCATTGACAATAATCGTCTTACCGTCTTTTTTCTTATGTCTGAACCAAAGGCCGTACACCTCCGAACAGTTACCGGCGGTGATGAAGGCCTTGATCTTATTATTGCGGATAAAGGCCATGAGGTTGGAGAACTCATCCTGCGTGAGCAGCGTCTGGATCTCCTGATGTTTCTCTCCGCTGTAACCACCCTCAATCGTATAGATCGAGCAGCCGCGGACAAGCGTATCCACAATATATTTGCGTACGCGTTCGGGGGCGTCTGAAACGACACATACCCGTTTGCGTTTATTGAGCGAAGCCGTGAAATAGTCGATCGCCAGACCGTTGATCCATGTACCGAGCAGACCGATCACTACTACGCGGAAATCATTGATCATGAAGGCCGTACAGCAGATCATGATACCGCCGATAGCCACCGAGGTACCGATATCGAAATGCAGGTATTTATTGACGATCTTACCAAGGATATCCAGTCCACCGGTAGAAGCATTGATGCGGAACATCGTAGCTTGGCAGATACTGAGCAGGAGCACAAAACAGATCAAGTCAAACCACAGGTCCCCCATGCCCAGGCCACCGCTCATCACGCTATCGCGTACTTGCTCCAGCACTTCGCCCGAACGGCTGAGCAAATAGGGGTTGCCATGCACATCGAGCACCTTCTGCCCCGCTTGCAGTTGAGCCAGGATATCGGGGTTCTCAATGACCTTGTGCGTCAGGTTGGTATAGGGATAGATACGGTCCCATACTTGCGTCAACGGACCGAGGATCATCGCCGTATAGACGGTTTTCGCACCGAACTCATTGCCGATCAGGATGAAGGCCAAGAGCAACAGGAAGGCATTGATACCCATCACCCAATAGGAGAACGTATCTGCCGTTCCGCCCATCAGGGTATTCAGCACGATCGAGAGACCGGAGATCGAACCCACGATCAGGTGACTCGGAATCAGGAAATAATAGACCGCCGCGGCGCCAAAACTCATACCGACTGTCATCATCAGTAACTCGCGCCAGAACTTAAGCGTACCTAACGCGTGCCAGAACGTGCGACCCAATTCGCACCAGTATTCCGCACTAAAATACAGTTTTAAATGTTCCATACTCTTTCACTCCTTCACTCTTTCACAACCAACCTCGCTGTGCGGCGGGTGGTTTGACTCAACATAACGGTACGACCGGCTTTCGCGCGCTCGAGGATCTCTGGAGTGGTCCCGCGAATCGTGAGCAAGGAGAGATGGTCGTTATAGGTAACATTAAAATGATGCTGCAATTCTTCGATAGCCTCGGGCACAAAGCGCGTGTCATCCACGCACACGGAGATCGTGACAGCCGATGATTGGATGAGGGATACTTTAAGACGATGCCTATGAATGATCTCGAAGATCTCACTCAGGCTCTCCTCCAGCACGAACGCGAAGTCCTTGGCCCGCATGGTGATGAGGATCTGGTTCTTCCGCCAGATATAGACCGGCACATCGATCGGTCCTACTCCATCCTCCGCGATGCGGCTACCTGCAGCAGTAGGGTCTCCGAAGGGTTTGACGAGAAGCGGGATGCGTTTGTTCTCCAGCGGACGGATGGTCTTGGGGTGAATGATCTGCGCACCCGAATAACTGAGTTCGACGGCATCCTGATACCGCAAGGAAGGGATCAGCACCGTGTCGGGTTCGATACGCGGATCAGCGTTCAGGATTCCGGGTACATCTTTCCAGATAGTGACGGACTCCGCGTCCAGGTAATTACCGAGCAACGCAGCGGTATAGTCCGATCCTTCGCGACCAAGCGTCGTACGCTTACCGTCCGCCGTACCACCGATGAATCCTTGTGCTACCACTATCTGCGGTCGGTTGGGCCGCTCCCACCCTGCTTTGATGACTGCAGCACTCGCTGCATCGTCCACCTTTGCCTCGCGCCAGGTAGCATCCGTACGCAGCAGTTTAGGCATGTTCCACCATTCGACGGAAAGGCCCTGCTTGAGCAGATAAACGGCAACGATCTGGGTAGAGAGCAGTTCTCCCATCGAGACCACCTGGTCGTAGTTCTCATCGAACGGCAGTTGGGGGTCGTAGGGTATCTCACCCTGCAGACGGATGTCCGTGCCGGGCTGGAGCCCCAAGTCCTTCATGATCGCTACATGGAAATCGATGATATCGATCCATTGGTTCAGCGCCGCCTCTTCCTTACCGGCATCAAGGAACTCGACCACGCGCTCCAGGGCGTTCGTGGTCTTACTCATCGCCGATACCACGACCATGAGACCGTCCTTCGTATCACTCGCACGAATGATCCGCTCTACGTTCCGAACGCCGTTAGCGTCCTTCACCGATGCTCCGCCGAACTTATAGACTTTCATAGATTCGCCATCCGGATGGCCGTGTATGCCCCTTCGACACCTTTGTTGCCGAGTCGTCCTCCTGCCCTATCGAGCGCCTGCTGTTGGTTCAGCACCGTGAGCACGGAGAAGATGACGGGCACCTTACCCTGCGCATTAAGCGTAGCTACACCTTGCGTCACGGATTGACAGACATAGTCGAAATGCGGTGTCTCACCTTGGATCACGCAGCCGATAACGACTACCGCATCAACACGCTCCTCGCGCATGATACGCGCTGCCCCATAGGTGAGCTCCACCGTACCGGGCACATGGATCACGTCGATATTATCCTCCTGCACGCCGTGCTTAAGGAAGGTATCAACCGCTCCTTGCGCCAAAGCATAAGTGATCTCGCTGTTCCAATCCGCAACCACAATAGCATAGCGCTGACGTCCGAGGACATCAGCGCCAGGCACTTGGTTTACATCATATTTGGAAAGATCCGTAGTCATTATTCTGCTACAGCGATGTATTTGTCGATATCTTGAGCTTCCGAAGAAGAAGGATAGTTCTCCTTGATCGCCTTGAAAGCCTTGAGGGCCTTGCTGTTCTCACCCTCGTGCAGATAAACGATACCCGCTTTCTTCAGACTCATCGGAGCGATGATCTCGTTACCGGACTCAGCAGCAGCCTCGAAAGCTTTCGCAGCCTTGCTGTACTCACCGAGCTCTACATACGCATCGCCGAGAAGCTGACGGGCAGCGGGATCGATGTTCAGATCATCAGCCGAGAATTTCTTGAGGTACTTAGCAGCCTCTTCATACTCGCCTTTCTCGAAATAGCAGATACCTGCGTAGAGCGCTGCGAGCTCACCCTGCTGGTTATGATACTCATCTGCGATAGCTGCAAAACCGATACACTCGGCGTCGTCACCGTTGAGGGCCTTCTCAAAATCGCCTGCCTGGAAATAAGCGGCAGCCTTAGCGTTCTCATTCGATGCCTCCAAAGCCTTCGGCTTGATGACATACTGGTTGATAGCGATGATACCCATCACTACAACTGCGATACCGCATACGATCCACGAGATGAGGTTTGCGTTGTCCTCGATCCATTTACCTGCGCCGGTCAGCGCTTCATTCACTTCTTGCAATTGCTCGTCCTGTTTAACGAACTCTTCTTTCTTTTTTGCCATTTTATTTAGATTTTTTATTGTTTTACAATAATGTTTTTTGTGTACACACACAAATCGGCTGCAAAATTACAAAAAAAAAATGATATACGCAAACTTTTGGGCATAAAAAAAGCGTTCGAATAACTTTTGCTCGAGAAAACTTCCTGAGAATAGGATTTGAGGCCTGCTTTTTCCTCTGTAATCCGGCCACCTCATCGCTACCCGGGGGTTAGGAATGTAAGCTAACCCGATGCACGGGGTCTCGGCGTAGAGTACCGGCACGCCATTAGTGAAGCATTTGCACTCGGTTAATTAGTGTTTGTTGAGTTTTCCGGTTCCTATCTGTTATCGAACGCTGTTTTTATCTATGCCATCCGATCGTAACTACGACACGGTGGGTATAAGCATTGAGTTGGTAGGGTTCCAACACATTCTCATGTGCATATAAATATACGCGCTGCAGGCGGTATTGGTACGCAGCCTGAACCAAGAAATAACGGCCTCTATAGCCTACTGCACCGGAGATATAGTGCGAGCGGTGCGTACGCAGGGAATAGGCGTCTTGGCGATCCAGCGTCTTATCCATCGGAACGACGGGATAATTCTTGCGGAAGGGACTCTCGTACGCATATCCGGCATTGAGATACAAACCCGGATACGGCGACACTTCGAGGCCCGCACGCAAGGAATGTTTGGCTATCTCGCCGGACTGATGGAAATAGTCATATTGCAAGGCAATAAGCGCGTAGTCCGTGATCTGGAATGCTGCCGAGGTACTCAGATGAAGCGGCATATGGAAATCAGTCGGTTCCGTTCGATCACGCGAGTCAGGTGCCCATCCGAGCGTATCTGTTTGCGCCTGGAAAGCACCCGAATAAGCGGTATGGAACGAACCCACGGAAGGGGTCTCTAGACCAAAGCCCAAACGGAACCAACGCGTGGGACGATAGATCAAACCGGTGGAAAGACTCACTCCTGCCCCATCGTACCGCACTTTGGTTTCGCTGTAGTTATAATACTGCTTGTCCAGCGGGGAATAATAATCGAACCATTCGGTATATTTTCCTTCGGAAAGCATCGAGAAGGAGTAGATATTCAGACCCAAGCCAAAATACCAGCGGTCGGATATATTCATCGACCAATCGAACGCGTACTTATTCACATAGCCGCTCTCGATAAGTTGGAGTTGGTCCTCCAGATTCATCCGGTCGGTACAGAAAGGAATATTCAGCGCAGCTGACCCGGGTGCACCGGCAAACAACGCACCCAGCGACGGACTATGGAACGCATAGGGTTCCATTCCGCGGTTGAAGGTATGCAGGCGCTGGTAGGAAATCTGGATATTATGGTACTGTACCCCGCTGAGTTTATTCGTCGGGAACGCGAGCACCATCGAGGCATTCGGCACCATGAACAGACGACTGCGTCCGTTCACATTACTTACGCCCAACTGCACCGTCTTATCCGACATATAATCGAAGGACACCACCACTTCCGGACGGCGGTACATACCAAGTCCCGCGACATTGTCCATCGTGGCAGACGGATCAGCACCTATCGCACTCATCGCACCTCCCATACCTACATAACGGGCCGTACCCATGATCGTACGCTCCCCCATGCGGGCGAAGTCTTGCGCTTGGCTCGGCGAGATAGCGCCGAGAAGTAAACAGCCAATAGTCAGTATGTATGCTAAGCGTCTCATTTCTTTATACGAATCGTGACAGTAGTGTCTTGGACATTGGTGTACTCGATAGGCGAGGCTTTCGGTGCAGGCTGCTGAGCAGGCTGCTGACTAACCTGATTCGTTTGCACAGGCTGACTCACCTGCGAAGGATGCGTCTTATCCGGCCAGTAGTAGGCATCATCAACCGGCGCCTTGCCTACCGTTGAGCAAGCTACCAGTCCGATGGACATCAATCCTATGTACCAAATCTTTTTCATCAGATCTTTCTGAAACCGATAATCTCCCTAACCTCTTCAATCGTTTTTTCTGCACGAGCAGCGGCTTTCTCGGCACCGTCACGCATGACGCGTTCCATGAACGCATCGTCGGACGAATAAGCGAGAATGCGTTCGCGGATGGGCGCCAACAGTGTATTCGCATCCGCCGCCATCTGCTTTTTCATATCGCCATAACGGATGGTCATGTTGTTATAGAGGTCGTTGTAATAGTCCGCTGCTTCCTTACCGGAAAGGAGTTCACAAAGCAGGAAGAGATTCTGGATGACTTCCGGTTTCTCTTGGTTAAGTTGGGTCGGTCCCTGGTCAGTCACCGCCCGCATGATCTTCTTCGTGACGGTCTTCTCGTCGTCGCATAGATAGAGGCAGTTACCTTCGCTCTTCCCCATCTTACCGCTTCCATCCAGACCCGGCACTTTGATTGCCTTGTCCGCGAAATGGAAGGACGCGGGTTCTTTGAAATACTCCACATTATAGATTCTATTGAATCTACGGGCGAAGAGACGAGCCATCTCCATGTTCTGCTCCTGGTCTTTACCTACCGGCACTTTGTCGGCCTTGTGCATCAATATATCTGCAGCCATCAAACAAGGATAAGTCAACAAACCGGCGTTAACATTATCGGGCTGTTTGCGTACTTTCTCCTTGAAACTCGTCACGCGCTCCAGCTCACCCAGATATGCGTTCATATTCAGGTAGAGGTAGAGCTCCAACACTTGCTTCACATCCGATTGCACATAGATCGGTGCCTTCTCAGGGTCGATACCGCAAGCAAGATACTCGCTGAGGATGGTCTTGACCGAATTGCGTATGTTCTCCGGCGTGGGATGGGTCGTGAGCGAGTGCCAATCCGCAATAAAGAACATACAGTCATACTCATCCTGCATCTTCACGAAGGACTTGACAGCTCCGAAATAGTTACCCAAATGCAGGTTTCCTGTCGGCCGTATTCCGCTAATAACTCTCTCCATTTTCTCTAAACTCTAAACTCTAAACTCTAAACTCTCAACTCTCAACTTCAATCGGTAATTGACGATAGATCGGTTGGGCCAGCGTGGTCAGCGTAGTGGTGTCCGCTACACCCGGGATCATCTGGATCTTGGTATTCAACAACTGCAATAAGTGCTCATTATCGCGCGCATACACTTTAATAAGGAGTCCGAATGCACCCAGCGTATATTGCGCCTCCACGATCTCGGGGATCTCCTTGAGCGCCGCGATGACCTGGTTGTACATCGATGCCTTCTCCATCGTGATACCGATATAGACGCAGAGCTCGTAACCCAAGGATTTCGGATGCACATGATAACTCGAACCCGTGATAACGCCGTTATCGAACATTTTCTGCACGCGTTGATGCACCGCGGCACGAGATACACCGCATTGCTCGGCTACCTCCTTAAACGGGGTGCGAGCACTCTGGGTGATAATCTTCAGAATTTTGCGGTCTAATTCGTCAATTTTTTCCATTATTGCTATAAAATCTTTAAATTTGGGCACAAAATTACAACTTTTTTTTGATATGTGCAAGATTTTTTGTAATTTTGCAGCGATTTTTGTAACATTATGACACTTGAAGAGTATATTTCGAACCATTCGACGCCTGAAAACGACATTTTGGCATCAATCACCAGGGACACGCACCTCCATGTGTTGAACCCCCATATGCTGAGCGGGCATGTGCAAGGTCGCGTGCTGAGTATGATCAGTTGGATGCTTCGTCCTAAGCGTATCTTGGAGTTAGGCACCTTCACCGGTTACAGCGCACTCTGCCTGGCAGAGGGCCTGGCAGAAGACGGTAAATTAGTCACCATCGAGCATAACGACGAACTGGAAGACACCATCCGCCGTAACTTCGCCAAGTCTCCCCTATCCGACCGGATAGACTTGCGTATTGGAGATTGTAAATTGGAGATTGGAAATTTGGAAGGCCAGTTTGACCTCGTCTTCATGGACGCCGATAAACGCGAATACTGTGCATACTTGGATCTGGTCTATCCCTTGGTACCGGTAGGCGGGTTTATTCTGGCGGATAATACCCTGTGGGACGGACATATTATCGACCCCGCGTACGACAAGGACAAACAGACGCTTGGTCTGCGGGCGTTTAACGACCGCTTAGCCACCGACGAACGCTTTGAGCAAGTCATCCTCCCCCTCCGCGACGGCCTGACGATTATACGCAAAGTAAAATAAAAACGGATCATCTCTCTTAGGACTAAGCATAAGCTTAGTCTTTTTTTTGTCGAAGCACATATCGCCCAAGCGGGTGTATTGAGGTATTTTGGCGTGACGGGTGCGAATTCGCGTAGAAAGTGCGATCGGAACAAAGGTGATGTCCTGCGCCAATTGTTCTTGTGCAAGGCGGGTTTCGTGGCGTTTCTTGGGGTGTACGGGCGTGAGATAGAGTTGGTAAACGGTATGGTCATGCCAAATGCCGTGACCGCGTTTGGTCTGGAGACGAGATACGACCCAATAGCCGCATTTTTCGGCCTCGGGAAGGGTGTTTAGACGCCCGGTGAGACTCTTAAAGAGATTGTTATGGAAGATGATCTCGATGCAGGTAGCGGATTTGCGACGGCGACGATGAACGATCTCCGCGCCTAATTTGGCCTTAAGCTGGAGGTAAAACGCGTACAACGCGGGGTGGATGTGATTGTTATGAGCTCTTTGTTTCATAAGTTCGTATGGTGTTTTTCAAAATCACGGGATATATACTTTGTATATATAGGGTGCAGTATGATGCGATATTGGTTCGATGTAGTCTCAACCTTCCTCTAAGGTGAGGGTAAGGGTTTAGGATTTTCAGATAGGCAAGTCTTCTGGCTTTCTGGAAAATCGATGCAAAGGTACAAAAAAATTTTGATATATGCAAATTTTTTGGCATCGAAAATGTAAGGTTTTTGTACAAAAATCGCGTAACACGCTGATTTATTCGATAAGTACAGAGGTGAGAAAAATGAAGAAAAAAATGGGCCAAGCTGTTGCTTGACCCAAAATTGTTTCACAAATCATCTTATGTATTTAATACATTCTGCTTTTATGCTATCAAATTCTTGTTGTGTAATACCGCATAGCGATAAGGAGTTCTCATTCGTTCATTTCCCCACTGTTCAATGGTCTGCTCATTGATAGTACCATTATCCCAAAGGGCATCAATCTGCTTTTGCGCCTTATCCGCGAAATAGCGGGCAAGCATGTTACGGAAATCGATATAATCGCCCTCCGAATGGATACCTCTTACTAAGTTGAGCACATCTAACTGTGCCATTTGCATGTAACTCATAATTGTGTTTTTTAACCTTTGCGGCTGCAAAGGTACAACAAAAAAAATGATATATGCAAATAATTGGGGGATTTTTAAGAAAAAATATCGAAAAATGCGCGCACGCTTGCATATGTCAAAAAAAAGCACTATCTTTGCAGCGGATTTTATGTAAATATATAAATTCGTAAGAAAAAGGAAATAAAACTGAACAAATAGAATGGAATTAAGCGAACAAGAATTGGTTCGTCGGCAGAGTTTGCAGACGATGCGTGAGATGGGTATCAATCCCTACCCTGCTGACGAATATGTAGTAACAGGTTTTTCGACGGATATCAAATCCCACTTTGTGGATAATGATGAAATGAGCGCTTCGCTCAATGATGCAAATGATGAACGTATATGGCACACAGGTGACGAAGTTCGTATTGCGGGTCGTCTGATGAGCAAGCGTATCATGGGTAAGGCTTCGTTCATCGAGTTGCAGGACTCGAAGGGTCGTATTCAAGTGTATGTTTCCCGCGACGACATCCAGGCGCCGGTTGCAGAAGGCGAGACGCCAACGACCGTGGAGCAGCAGATGTACAATGTGGTATTCAAGAAACTGCTGGATATCGGTGACTTCATCGGCATCGAGGGATTTGTATTCCGCACGCAGATGGGAGAGATCAGCGTACATGCCAAGAAACTGACCGTACTCGCGAAATCGCTCCGCCCCCTGCCTATCGTCAAATACAAAGACGGCGTAGCGTACGACGGATTCAATGATCCGGAGCAGCGTTATCGTCAGCGGTATGTGGACCTGGTAGTGAACGAAGGCGTGAAGGACACCTTCTTGAAACGCGCGACGATCCTGCGCACGATGCGTCAGGTATTCGACGAGGCAGGTTATACGGAGGTAGAGACGCCGATCCTGCAGCAGATAGCCGGTGGAGCATCGGCTCGTCCGTTCATCACGCATCATAACACGCTCGATGTAGATATGTACCTGCGCATCGCGACGGAGTTGTATCTGAAGCGCCTCATCGTAGGTGGTTTTGAAGGCGTGTATGAGATCGGCCGTAACTTCCGCAACGAAGGAATGGACCGCAGCCACAACCCCGAGTTCACCTGCATGGAGCTCTATGTACAATACAAGGACTATAACTGGATGATGTCGTTTACGGAGACGCTGCTGGAGAAGATAGCGATCGCCGTGAACGGTACGACGAAGGTGCAGATAGGTGACCACGAAGTGGATTTCAAAGCGCCTTACCGCCGTTTGCCGATCTTGGATGCCATCAAAGAGAAGACGGGTCTGGATCTGGCGAACATGGACGAGGATGCCATCCGCGTGGAGGCCAAGAAACTCGGTATCGAAGACACGGAGCATATGGGTAAGGGTAAGTTGATTGACGAGATCTTCGGCGAGACCTGCGAGGGTACCTTCATCCAACCGACCTTCATCACCGACTACCCTGTTGAGATGAGTCCGCTGACGAAGATGCATAGAAGCAAACCGGGCCTGACGGAACGATTCGAGTTGATGGTGAACGGAAAAGAGTTGGCGAACGCCTATAGCGAGCTCAACGACCCGATTGACCAATACAACCGCTTCGTGGAGCAGATGAAATTGGCCGACAAGGGAGACGACGAAGCCATGGTAATCGACCATGATTTCATGCGTGCACTGGAGTACGGTATGCCGCCTACCTCGGGTATCGGTATCGGTATCGACCGTCTGACGATGTTTATGACGGGTCAATCGACTATTCAAGAAGTTTTGCTATTCCCCACTATGAAACCGGAGGCATAATATGTATCGGAAAGTAGCAATATTGGGTTCTGGATCTTGGGCGACGGCATTGGCCAAGATCGTGATGCAGAACCAAAGCGATATCAACTGGTTCATCCGTCGTCAGGAGGTGATCGATGAATTCATTGCGACCGGTAAGAACCCAACTTATCTGGGTGCGGCAGAGTTTGATGTGAGTCGTATCCATTTCAGTTCGGATATCAACCAGACGGTTGCACAGTCGGATGTGCTGATCTTAGCTATCCCTTCGCCGTACGTGAAGCAGACGCTGACGAAGATCCGTCGGGACATGACCCACAAAGTGGTGATCTCCGCCGTGAAAGGTATGATCCCGGACGAGAATGTGATCGTCACCGATTATCTGCATAATCGTTTCGGTATCAGTTTTGACCAGTTAGGCGTAATCGCCGGTCCCTGTCACGCAGAGGAAATCGCATTGGAACGACTGAGTTACCTCACTATCGGATGCGAGAACAGGCAAAACGCGGAGACATGGTCGAAGCTTTTTCGAACGAGTTATGTACATACCACCATCTCGAACGATGTGATCGGTCTGGAGTACAGTTCGGTAATGAAAAATATCTACGCGATAGCAGCAGGTATGTGTCAGGCGCTGCATTACGGTGATAATTTCCAGGCCGTGCTGCTATCGAATGCGATCCAGGAGATCCAGCGTTTTGCGACGGCGATGAGTAATGTACCGCGTGACATCACCGCATCAGGATACCTCGGCGATGTGCTCGTGACAGGATACTCGCAGTTTAGTCGAAACCGTCAGTTCGGTCAGATGCTCGGTATGGGCTATTCGGTGAAAGCCGCGCAGATGGAGATGGAGATGGTAGCTGAAGGCTACTACGGCACCAAAGCGATCCATGAGGCGAACCAGCGCATGCAGGTGTCGCTGCCGATCGTGGAGGCGATGTACGAGATCCTGTACAACAAGCAAAAAGCGAAACCGATTATCAAAGCATTAACAACTAAATTACAATAAATTATGAAACTATGTTTGAAGAATGCAGCATCGTTTGTGGACGCTGCAGTATTGAAACAACTGGAGTCAAAAACCGAGGAAGCTAACCTGCTGTTGGAGAACGGTCAGGGAGCCGGCAATGATTATATCGGATGGGTACACCTACCCTCCTCTATCACGGATGCGTTCCTGGATGAGGTGCAGGCGAGTGCAGACGAACTGCGTCGTCGTTGCGAGGTAGTGATCGTAGCCGGTATCGGTGGTTCATACCTGGGTGCACGCGCTGTGAATGAGGCTTTGTGCTCGGCTTTTGATGCCTTCGTAGCCAAAGACCGCAAGAACCCGTATGTCGTATATGCCGGTAACAACATCAGTGAGGACTATCTGGCAGAGTTGATGGAGTTCCTGGCTGACAAGCAGTTCGGTATCATCAATATCTCCAAGTCGGGTACGACGACCGAGACCGCGCTGGCTTTCCGTCTGCTTAAGACCATGCTGGAGAAACAGGTAGGCAAAGAGGAAGCGAAACATCGTATCGTAGCGGTAACCGACCGTGCCAAGGGTGCGCTGCGTAGCCTCGCTACCAAAGAGGGCTATAAGACCTTCGTCATCCCCGATAATGTAGGCGGTCGTTTCTCGGTGCTCACGCCGGTAGGCCTGTTGCCGATCGCGGTTGCAGGTGGTGACATCAAGGCATTGGTGCGCGGTGCGCAAGACATGGAGAAAGCAACGGATGTAAGCGTTAAGTAGGCCGAGAACCCTGCATGCCAGTATGCAGCGATGCGTAATGCGCTCTATCAGGGTGGCAAGAAGATCGAGATACTCGTTAACTTCAACCCCAAACTGCATTATTTCTCCGAGTGGTGGAAGCAGTTGTACGGTGAGAGTGAAGGTAAGGACCATAAGGGTATCTTCCCGGCAAGCGTAGATTTCACGACTGACTTGCACTCGATGGGTCAATGGATCCAGGACGGCGAGCGTACGATCTTCGAGACCGTTATCTCGATTGAGAAAGCGAACAAGACCGTACTCGTTCCGATGGATGAGGAGAACCTGGACGGCCTTAATTTCCTGGCCGGCAAGCGTGTGGACGAAGTGAATAAGATGGCAGAACTCGGTACGCAACTCGCGCATGTCGACGGTGGAGTACCCAATATCCATATCAGCTTCGAGAAGATCGACGAGTACAACATCGGTCAGTTCATCTATTTCTTCGAACGCGGATGCGGTATCTCCGGTTATGTACTGGATGTCAATCCGTTCAACCAACCGGGCGTGGAGGCGTACAAGAAAAATATGTTCGCGCTGCTGGACAAACCGGGTTATGAAGCAGAAAGCAAAGCAATTAAAGAAAGACTGAAATGAAAAAGATTCTATTCATAGCGCTGATGAGTGTCATCACGCTCGGTGCGTTTGCACGCGGTAAACAACCCATGACATTCGCCAAACTGCCGCAGAATGTGCAGGAGGCGGTGCTGGTTAATTTTACGCAGGACCAGATCCAACTCATCACCAGCGAGAAAACCATGCCTAAGCACTATAAATATGTGCTGCACATGGCGGACGGAACGAAGTTGGAATGCAATAACAAAGCCCAACTGCGCAAGGTGAGCAACAAGAACGGTATCAACGAGGCGTTGGTACCGGAGATCATCCTGAATTATGTGCATGAGACTTTCCCGAATGCAACCATCACGGAGTACAAACGGGAGACGATGAAACAGGAAGTCGAGTTGAACAACAAGATGGATCTTGTCTTCAACACGAAAGGTCAATTCCTTCGTATCGACGATTAATGAATGAAAGAATTAATGAATGAATGTGACGCCGATTAGACGGTCGTACCGCGCTCCGAACGGACGCCAATAGACATAGACGGCGTATTCATTCTCAGTCTGCCAATAACTACCATCCACTCGCTGGGCGGTAGTTTTGTTTTCCCCTTTGGGAACGAACCAATACTGGTAATCATAACCACCCTGCTTGACGAGGGCCGTGAGCCAGTAACAGCGTGCGTCAGAGTCATACTGCATGCGATTTCGCATACTCATCTCATTGCCGAACAGGTCCCCACCTACATACA
>Ga0247611_10005276_pt1 | contig 17227 bp, 15 predicted proteins | sample 177DNAGHGhighgp2_FD_192422 | JGI IMG/M metagenome (GOLD analysis project Ga0247611, IMG submission 192422) | Sheep rumen microbial communities from Palmerston North, Manawatu-Wanganui, New Zealand - 1770 DNA GHGhigh gp2 | ecosystem: Host-associated > Mammals > Digestive system > Stomach > Rumen... | reverse complement strand
ACCGGCAGTCTTGGCCAGTCGGGTAGTCTTGCCGCTCTCCTTGAGCAGGTTGCCGAAGAACAGCATGCCCAGCAAAGGCAGGCCTGAAGGAACGATGAACGTAGTGAGCAGCAGGCCGATGATGGGGAACAGAATGCGCTCGGTCTGCGACACGTTGCGTCCGGGCTTCATCTTGATGACGCGCTCCTTCTTTGTGGTGAGCAGGCGCATCAAAGGCGGCTGGATGAGTGGCACTAGTGCCATGTAGCTATAGGCACATACAGCGATGGCGCCCATGAGGTTGGGAGCCAGTTTCGACGAGAGAAAGATAGCGGTGGGGCCGTCGGCGCCGCCAATGATGGCAATGCCCGCAGCCTGGTTGGGCTCAAAGCCAATGGCCAGTGCAAACATATAGGCACCGAAGATGCCGAACTGGGCGGCAGCACCGATGAGCACCAGCTTAGGGTTGGCCAAGAGGGCGGTGAAGTCGGTCATGGCACCGATGCCAAGGAAGATGAGCGGTGGATACCATCCCAGTCGCACGCCCTGGTAGAAGATGTTGAGCACGGAGTTGTCTTCGTACAGGCCAATCTCAAGCCCAGCGTCGGCACGGAAGGGAATGTTGCCCAGGATGATGCCCAAGCCTATGGGTACTAAGAGCAGCGGCTCGAAGTCCTTCTTGATGGCTAAATAGATGAAGATTGCTCCGACCACGATCATGATGAGGTTGCCTGCCGTGGCATTGGCAAAGCCCGTATAGGTCAGGAACTCGGTGAAGTTTTCTGAAATGAACTGCCACATAATAGTGAATTGTCAGTTGAGAGTTGTGAATTAACCAATGGTGAGCAGTACAGCACCTTCCATGACCGTATCGCCCTTGTTCACTAAGATGGCTGTCACTTGCCCTGCACTCTCGGCCTCGATGTTGTTCTGCATCTTCATGGCCTCCAGCACGATAACGGTATCGCCCACGCTGACCTGCTGGCCTACTGCCACCTTGATATCGGTGATGGTACCGGGCAGGGGAGCCTTGATAGGGTTGCCGGTGCCGGCAGGGGCGGCGGGCTTTGCCACGGCGGCAGAAGCACTGGGCGCACTGGCAGGTGCGGGGGCAGGCGACACAGCCTTCTTGGTTGCGGCTAATGCGGGGTGCTTGGCAGCATTGATCGGTTTCTGCATCTCAATCTCAAAGGGGATGCCGTTCACGTTCACTCTGGCAATTTTGCCTTCTACTTCGGCGATTTCAACTTCATAGTCTACGCCTTGTACTTTATATTGGTATTTTTTCATTGTCTTAATTAGTGAAGATTCGGGGTGGTGGGAATAATAGGCGCATTGTGGCTGGTGGGGATGAATGGGTCGTGCAGATGGGTCATCTGGCTGTATTCATCGTCCCAGTCCGTGTCTTTAGGCTTGATGGTGATGACGCCGCTTTCTACGTCGTGCACATCGTCTTCATATTGGCGTAACGCCATGCCAATGACTGCCATGTAAATTTCCATGTCGCGTCCTCGTTTGTCAAAGCCTTCCTTGAGCACGTTGCTGGTAGCGTGAGCAACCTCGATGGTTTTCTCTACAGTCTTGGTGATGGGCTTCACGGGTTGCTTGTTGGCAACCTTCTTAGCCGTCTCCATGTGGCGCATGACCATGCCGAAGAGGGTGAAGAAGATCCAGAGTGTTGCCAGACAGGTGAACACGATGCCCATGGCCATGATTGCCATGGCAAAGCCGTGGGGGTCTTCGCGCTTGAACTTCTCGACCTTGGTTTCAGAGGCCTCGATGAAGTTCTCTATTCCTGGGGTGGCGTTCTCTGCCGACTTGACGCTCCACGTGCCGTTCACGCGGGCATACGACTGGTCGGCAGACAATGCGGGCACGCTGACAGAGTCGATGAGCTCCACGCCGTTGCCGTTGTAGAGTGCAATCCACAGAGGTTCTGAGAGGGGAACAGTGAGTGAGAGGTGCAACTTGCCCTCAGCAGGGTTGGAGTTGCAGAAGAGCAGCAGATGCTTTCGGGCTCCCATGGATGTACGGTCTTCGCCCGAAGGAATCATGCTCATCATTTTGATGCGTTCGGGTGCGCTCAGCTCTTTGTTGAGCACGCGGCGGTCAGTGGTCAGGAACATGCCCCGCACGTTGTAGGTCGTGAACGACGTGTTCGCTAACTCAATCCATGCCTCCCGGTGTCCGAACTCATCCTGAATGCTGGCTGTGTTGTTGGTGAGCACCTCGCTGAGCTGTATGTTTTTCGCTCCTTGAGCGAAGAGTGCCTGCGAGCTGACAATCAGCAACGAGCCGAGCAGGAGTTTTAGGTGGTTCATTTTTTATACGTGTAATTGTTTTTATTTTTGGGATGGGCCTATGGGGCTCAAAGCCCCATAGGCCCAATGGGTGCTATCCGCAGAAGAAGAGTACGACGAGCTGTGCCGTAAAAATGCGCAAGAACATCGAGAGTGGGTAAACGGTGGAGTAACCCAGTGCAGGGGCTTCCTTCGAGCAGATGCTATTGGCGTAAGCCAGTGCAGGCGGGTCGGTATAGGTACCGGCAATCATGCCCGCAATGGTGAAATAGTTGAACTTGAACTTCAGACGGGCAATGGGACCTATTATTAAAATAGGTATAATGGTAATGAGGAAGCCCGTGAGCACGTAGAGCAGTCCGTCGCCCTCCACTACCGTCGAGAAGAACGTGGCACCGGCCTTGATACCTACCGAGGCGAGGAAGAGCACAAGCCCTATCTCGCGCAGCATCATGTTGGCCGAGGTCGAGGTGTAGGTCACCAGGTGAATCTTGTAGCCATAGCGGCCGATAAGGATGGCAATGATTAGCGGTCCGCCTGCCAGGCCCAATTTCACTGGAACGGGCATGCCGGGTATGGCGATGGGCAGCGATCCGAAGATAAGTCCAAGGAAGATTCCTACGAAGATAGTGGCAATGTTGGGCGCATTGAGGCGCTTCACGCTGTTGCCCATCTTGTTGGCCACGCGGTCCACGGCATCTTCAGGTCCCACGACCATGATTCTGTCGCCTACCTGTAGGGGCAGGCTTGCTGATGCAAAAAGATCCATTCCGTGGCGGGTAACACGGGTCACGTTGACGCCATGCACGCTGGAGAAGTGCATGGAGGCCAGCGTCTTGCCATTGATTTCCGAGTTGGTAATGAGGATGCGCTTGGAAACGAGCGGCTGATCTGACTGTTCGAAGTCAATGTCAAGCTTAGGTCCGATGAAGGCCATGATAGCTTCCTGGTCGGCCTCGGCACAGACGATGAGCATCTGGTCGCCCACATGGAACACGGTGTTGCGGTTGGGGATGCAGAGCTCGCCCTCATGCACTAATCGCGATACAACGAAGTCGCGGTTCAGGAAGTCGTGCACCTGTAGCAGCGTCTTGCCTTCCAGATACTTGTTGCTCACCTCAAGATGCATCTTGTAGGGCTTCTTGTTGGCCTTGCCTTCTTCCATGGCCGCCAGCTGTTCCTCTTCCTTCTCCAGCTTCACCTTGCAGAGGTAGCGCACAAGGATGGTGGCTCCGATGATGCCCAGTACGCCGAGCGGATAGGCACAGGCATAGGCAGATGCAATCTGCGGGGCATTGGCTCCGAAGATAGTGCCGAGTGCCTCGTTGGCTGCACCAAGACCAGGCGTGTTGGTCACGGCACCATAAAGCGTACCCACCATCATGGGCAGGTTGCTGACGTTGGTCGTGTCGAAGAAAATAAAGTAGCAGGCAAACATTACGATAATGTTCAGCAGGATGGCCGAAGCCGCTAAACCGTTGAGCTTGATGCCCGCCGTGCCGAAGCTCTCGAAGAAACCGGGACCCACCTGAAGGCCAATCATGAAGACAAAGAGTATGAGGCCAAAGTCCTGCACAAAGGTGAGAATGGGCGTGGGAGCGCTGAAACCGATGTGACCAGCCACGATACCGGCAAACAGGACGAAGGTGACACCCAGGGAGATGCCACCTACTTTTATTTTGCCCAAATAGACACCAATGGCAATCACCACGGCATAGAGCAGGGCGATGTGTGTCACGGAATTGGTGTCGGTAAATAGATTAATGAGCCAATCCATTATTTCCTCAATGCATTAATTGATTCGCGTAACGTTGCAATCTTTTCCTCAGCGTCGCTCTGCTTCTTGCGCTCCATGGCGACGACGGCCTCAGGGGCATTTTGCACGAAACGCTCATTGCTGAGTTTCTTCTTGACCGAAGCAAGGAAACCTTCCAGATGCTCAATCTGAGCCTCCATCTTCTTGATTTCCTCATCGGCGTTGATGAGTGAGCCCAGAGGCACGGCAAACTCGTCGGTGCCTACCATAAAGGCACTTGCCGTGGCATCCTTCTGCTCCACGACGCAGATGGCCGACAGGTTGGCCATCTTCTCGATGACGGCATTGTAAGCCTCAAAATGATTGGTGCTTACGGCCTGGAGCTCAAGTTTCTCCTTCGGTGCAATGTTTTTTGTGGAGCGCACGTTGCGCACACCAGTCACAATCTGCTTCACCTGCTCGATGTCGGCAGCAATGCGCTCGTCATCGGCAGTGGGGGCGTCCAGCTCCAGTTTGTCGCGCATGATGCTCTCGCCGGGCTTGCGGTCGTAGATGGCCTGCCACAGCTCTTCGGTGATGAAGGGCATGAAGGGGTGCAGCATCTTCAGCAGGGTCTCGAAGAAGTGCAGTGTGGCTTCGTAGGTCTCGCGGTCGATGGGCTGCTGGTAGGCAGGCTTCACCATTTCGAGGTACCATGAAGAGAACTCGTCCCAGAACAGTTTGTAAACGGTCATCAGCGCATCGTTGATGCGGTATTTCGAGAAGTGGTCCTTCAGTTCGGCGTTGGCCTGACGTAGCTTGGCTTCCATCCAGGCAATGGCCGTCTTGTTGGCGGGAGAACCGCCAACCTCTGCAACCTGCCACCCCTTGACGAGACGGAAGGCATTCCAGATCTTGTTGTTGAAGTTACGTCCCTGTTCACAGAGAGCCTCGTCGAAGAGGATGTCGTTGCCGGCAGGGGCAGAGAGCATCATACCCATGCGCACACCGTCGGCGCCGAATTTCTCGATGAGTTCGATGGGGTCGGGTGAGTTTCCGAGCGACTTGGACATCTTGCGTCCGAGCTTGTCGCGGACGATGCCGGTGAAGTAGACGTTCTTGAATGGGAATTTTCCCATGTACTCCTCGCCGGCCATGATCATACGTGCCACCCAGAAGAAGATGATGTCCGGAGCGGTTACCAGGTCACTGGTGGGGTAGTAGTACTTGATTTCCTCGTTGCCAGGATTGTTGATGCCGTCGAAGAGGCTGATGGGCCAGAGCCATGACGAGAACCAGGTGTCGAGGGCGTCCTCGTCCTGTCGCAAGTCGCTGAGCTGCAGGTTGGTATTGCCGCTTTCCTTGCGTGCCAGTTCAAGTGCTTCCTGGGCATTCTCGGCGACCACGAACTTGTCTTCGTCGTAGTAGTAGGCGGGAATGCGGTGGCCCCACCACAGCTGGCGGCTGATGCACCAGTCCTGAATGTTCTCTAACCAGTTTTTGTAGGTGTTGACGTATTTCTGCGGATAGAAGTGCATCTCGCCCTCCATGACGGGCTTCAATGCAATCTGAGCGAAATGCTCCATCTTCAGGAACCATTGCAGCGAAAGGCGCGGCTCAATGGCTGTGTCGGGATTACGCTCAGAATAGCCCACCTTATTATTATAGTCCTCTACCTTCTCCATGAGTCCAGCTTCCTGCAGGTCCTTCACAATCTGCTTTCGACAGTCGAAGCGGTCCATGCCTACGTAGAGCGGGCTCTGTTCCGAAATGGTGCCATCGGGGTTGAAGATGTCAATGGTCTCCAGGTTGTGGGTCTTGCCCAGCATGTAGTCGTTGGTGTCGTGTGCGGGAGTGACTTTCAGACAGCCAGTACCGAACTCGATGTCCACGTAGCGGTCTTCGATGACAGGAATCTCGCGGTTCACCAGGGGCACGATGACACGCATGCCGCGTAGCCATTGGTTCTTCGGGTCCTTGGGGTTGATGCACATGGCCGTGTCGCCCATGATGGTCTCTGGGCGGGTGGTGGCCACTACGGCGTAATAGCCCTTTTCGTCCTTGTGAACGATGTTCCCCTCTGCAGCAATCATGTCAGCGTTTACGGGGCTGGCTACGTAGTATTTCAGGTGATAGAGCTTGGAGTGCTCCTCCTTATAGACAACTTCCTCGGTCGAGAGGGCTGTGAGTGCCTTCGGGTCCCAGTTCACCATGCGCATGCCACGGTAGATGTAACCTTTGCGGTAGAGGTCGACGAAGACCTTAATGACGCTCTCGGAACGTTTCTCGTCCATCGTGAAGGCTGTGCGGTCCCAGTCGCAAGAAGCGCCTAAGCGGCGCAGCTGCTTCAGGATGATGCCTCCATGCTCGTGGGTCCAGTCCCAAGCGTGCTTCAGGAACTCGTCGCGTGTCAGGTCGTGCTTCTTGATGCCCTGCTCGGCCAGTCGTTTCACCACCTTTGCCTCCGTGGCTATCGATGCGTGGTCGGTGCCGGGCACCCAGCAGGCGTTCTTACCTTCCATGCGGGCACGGCGCACCAGGATGTCCTGAATGGTGTTGTTGAGCATGTGGCCCATGTGCAGCACACCCGTCACGTTGGGCGGGGGAATCACGATGGTGTAGGGCTCTCGGCCATCAGGCTTCGAACTGAAAAGTTTGTTGTCAACCCAGTACTGATACCATTTACCTTCAACCTCTTTCGGGTCGTATTTGCTTGCAATTTCCATACCTATTTAATAAATGCTTTCTTTTTCGGGGTGCAAAGGTACAAAGAATATTTGATACTGCGAAATCTGACAAGGGCATAGTTTGTTAATCGGTGTTAATTGTTTGTGTTCGGCGCAACTTATTGGTGGCAAAGTGTATTTTTTCAAAAATTATCCGTACCTTTGCAAGGAAAAGTGAGAAACAACGAATCTATGTATACAAGAGAAGAACAGATGAAGGCTTTCGGGCGCCTGCTCGACGTGCTTGACCAGTTGCGCGAGAAATGCCCCTGGGACAAAAAGCAGACCAACGAGAGCCTGCGTCCGAATACGATAGAGGAAACCTACGAGCTTTGTGATGCCCTTGCGCGCGGCGATGTGCATGACACTATGAAGGAACTGGGCGATGTGCTGATGCACGTTTGCTTCTATGCCCGCATAGGTGCCGAGAACGGAGATTTCGATATAGCCGATGTGCTGAACACCGAGACCGACAAGCTCATCTTCCGTCATCCTCATATCTACCACCCTTCGCAGGTGGGTGCTCCTGAGCCCAAACCGCTGCCCTATGGTACGGAAAAGAGTGGGGAGAATGAAAGAGTTGACGGGTCTGATACCGCGCAGTTCTCGACGGCGAGGACTTCCGAGGAAGTGCTGCAGAACTGGGAACAGATTAAGCTGAAGGAGAAGGACGGCAATAAGCGTGTGCTCTCGGGCGTGCCATCGGCATTGCCCAGCCTGATTAAGGCGTACCGCATACAAGACAAAGCCCGTAACGTGGGCTTTGACTGGGAGAAGAAGGAGGATGTCTGGCAGAAGGTGCGCGAGGAAATGGGCGAACTGGAGGCCGAACTGTCCAAACCCTTGCCTGACCATCCGACCGATGCCGACAAGCAGACCCTGCGGCAACTGCAGGAGGGCGAGCTGGGCGACTTCCTGTTCTCGGTCATCAACGTTGCAAGGCTCTACAAACTGAATCCCGACAATGCGTTGGAGAAGACCAACGCCAAGTTTATTCGCCGCTTCACCTACATAGAGGAGCACAGCATCCGGGCAGGTCGTCCGCTTACGGAGATGACCTTGCAGGAGATGGACTGCTTGTGGGAGGAAGCCAAGCGGGCAGAAAAAGAAGGACAATTTAACAATCAAGACGCATTATGAAAAGAACAAACATGCTGCTGATACTGATGATGGTGGGTCTGCTGCTGGCAAGCTGCGGTTCCTTCAACAAGGGAAAGGCAGAGGAAAGTATTGACGAGGTCGACGTGGAATACCTGAGCCGTGACTCCACCGTCTATGGCATCTGCGGTCGTGAGAGTTCGATGAACAGTCTTCAGCTCGTCACCGATGCTGGCGACACGCTGATGCTTCCCATCTTTGACGCGCAGGAGGCAGGCAAGGTATTTGGCGGCATTAAGACAGGCGACCGCCTGGCTGTGATATGCAATCGCGACAGTACCACAGCCGTCATGGTCATCAACCTGAGTGATTTGCTGGGCGACTGGGTGATGGAAGATCCCATCGACGGCAGTGGCGAGGTGGGCATCAGCATCAAGGACGGCGGTGTGGCTGAGAGCATCAACTACACCACTATTCAGTATGTCTCGTGGAGGCTGATCAACGGCAAGCTTGAGGTTGTCAACAACCGTGATGACGGTGTCGATTTTGAGGAGGTGGGACTCTATGACATCCTCTACATCGGCCCCGACTCGTTGGCCTACAAGAACGACGAGGAGTCGTTCAGCTATCATCGTCAGCGTCCCAGCAATGAGCCGCATTATGTGGATACTGAGGATACGAGCTTCGACGATTTCCTCTATTGATACAGTGCGTCTTTTTCTATAGAAACGTTTCTTTCACTCCACTCATTGATGGAACCATTCAAAATACACATACTGGGCTGCGGCAGCGCATTGCCTACGCTGCATCACTTCTCGTCCATGCAGGTCGTGGAGTGTCGTGGCAAATTGTTCATGATAGACTGTGGCGAGGGTGCGCAAATCCAGTTGCGCCGTGCTGGCATCTCGTTTGAGCGGCTGGGGCACATCTTCATCTCTCATCTGCATGGCGACCATTGCTTTGGCATCATCGGGGTAATCAGCACTTTTGGGCTGCTGGGGCGTAAGGCCACACTCCACGTTCATGCTCCTGCTGAGTTCGGCCCCATGCTGCAATCGCAGTTGGACATGTTCTTCAACTACGACATAGGCTACAGCGTGGAGTTTCATCCTGTTGACACCAAATGCCAGCAGGTCATTTACGAGGATCGTTCGCTCACTGTTGAGTCCATTCCTTTAGACCACCGCATGCCCTGTACGGGTTTCCTCTTCCGTGAGAAACCCACGCTGCCTCACATACGCCGCGAAATGATTGAAATGTATGGCATCCCTGTGTCGCAAATCAACAACATCAAGGCAGGTCAGGGATTTGTGCTGCCCGACGGCACCCGGATAGCCCATGAGCAGTTGGTCGAGCCTGCCGATCCCCCGCGCTCATACGCCTATTGTTCCGACACCCGCTACATGCCTCGGTTGCATGAGATGGTGAGGGGCGTGAACACACTCTACCATGAGAGCACGTATGCCAACGACAAGCAGGATGGAGCCGCCAAGTACTTTCACTCCACTGCCCAGCAGGCCGCCACGGTGGCTCGCGATGCTGGGGTTGGCAAGTTGCTGCTGGGCCACTACAGTGCCCGCTATTCCGACGAGCGTATTCTGCAGGAAGAGGCCCGACAGGTGTTTGCAGAGAGCTATCTGACCGACGAAATGCAGGTTTTTGACGTCTGACAAGTGCTTTTTTGCGGAAATGTTTGGCAGTTTCGGATATTTTTTTTAATTTTGCGGCATCATCAAATCATAACAGAAGCATATATGCGTAGAAATCTACTAATACTGATATCGGCAACCTTCCTAACAATCGGTTCCTACGCCGCATCGCCCATGATTATGGAGATGGGCGTGGCTGAGCAGGTGGAGCAGGAGCGAACCATCGGTCTCACTGTCGACGGCAGCAGTGTGCAAGTCACGGGGGCAAGTGGCATGGTGCTTGAGATTGTCTCTGTGACCGGACGCCATATTGCCAGCTACAAGATTGAGAGTCCTGCCCAGCGCGTAGAACTTAATCTGCCAAAAGGGTGCTATATTCTGAAGATAGGCAAGGTGGTAAGGAAAGTCACCCTGCGTTAGTTTTTGTCCTCATGCTGCTACCGCTGCTCATGGCGGCTGGATGTGGCAGCAAATGGGGAAGTGGCTCCCTCGACGAGGAGAGGGAGCGGCAGTATGCCCTGAACTCACAGCTGATGGCCGCGAGTTTAGGACATCTTGTTTCTGTAGATTCCGATACCTTCTATGCCACCAGGGAGTTGCACGCACTCTATGGCGACTCAGACTGCCAGCGTTTGTGGACGCCCGATCTGGTGCCCACGGTTGAGGCCGACACGCTGCTGCGGGCACTGGAGCGTGGAATTGCGAAAGCGGGGTTCTCGGCCAAGGCTTTCCACCTGGCTCAGATTCGGGAAGACCTTGACAGCACTTGCATGCTCAGTGCCGATTCGCTCGACTCGGTGAGCATTAGTCGTCTGGCACGTCTGGAATATCAGCTTACCAAGGCCTACCTCTATTATACCCGCGGGCAGCGCTATGGATTCATCGAGCATCCCGAAAACACCCTCAATCGTGCACAGGCAGAGTGTCTGGCCTCAGAACAGCACATTGTCGAGGTACCGGCCGACTTTGCCTCACAGGCACTTCAAAAGGCCAGGGACGGGCAGGCTGTGGGATATGTGCAGGAGAGCGAGCCTTCTACCCAGCTCTATTGCCTGCTTCAGGAAAAGCTCGATAAGACCACCGAGCGGCAGGCACGCCAGAAAGTGATGGCCAATATGGAGCGTGCCCGGTGGCACAATCCCAACCAGCCAGGCAAGAACGAGCGCCATCTGCTGGTCAATACGGCGGCCCAGCAGTTGTGGGCTGTCAGTGAAGACACCGTGATACAGATGCGCGTGGTCTGTGGCGCGCGGCGCACCAAGACCCCCATGATGAAAGATCAGATTGGCTGGATTGTGGTGAACCCTCAGTGGAGCATTCCTGCCAAGATTGTGCGCAACGAAATCAGTCGGCATGGAGGCGACTCCGGCTACTTTGCCCGTCATCGCTATTTCATTACCAACGGAAAGGGCGACACGATTCCGTCCAAACAAGTCACCGTCAGTCAGTTGCAGGCCAACCAGTATCGGGTCACGCAGCATCGCGGGCCGGGCAATTCACTCGGACGCTTGAAGTTCAACCTGACCAATCCCTATCACATCTATCTGCACGACACCAACACTCCCGGTGCCTTCAGCTATGCCAACAGAGCCCTGTCGCATGGATGTGTTCGCGTGCAGCGGCCTTTCGACTTGGCCTGTTTCCTGCTGCATCTGGATCAGGATACCGACGAGAAGGAAGTCGACAGATTGCGTGTGGCCATCGGCATGAAGCCAACTACCGAGAAAGAACAGAAGTGGCTTGAGGAGAACCAGGACAACTTGCAGAAGGTCTACGACCACTTCGGTAACAGGGCCGTGAGGCCGGCAGTGCCCGTCTATATCATCTACTATACCATCTATCCTAATCCCGAGGACGGTAAGCTGCAGACGTGGGACGACCCATACGGCTATGACGATTTAATTCTCAAGTCCATTAAACCATTCCTTTGACACCTTCGTCTAAAAGACAAGACATGTTGATGTGGTAATACGCATGAGCAATATGCAAAGCTACGATGACAAGCAACTGAAGGACATGCTCGCCAATCCGAGACAGCGCAGGAGCGCGTTCGAGGCGGTGGTGCGCCAGTATAGCGAGACGCTTTATTGGCAGGTGCGTCGCATCGTACTTGTGCATGAGGATGCCGACGACGTGCTGCAGAACAGTTTTGTGAAGGCCTGGACGGCACTGGACTCCTTTCATGGCGAGTCGAAGCTGCAGACATGGCTCTCGCGCATAGCCATCAACGAGGCGCTCGACTTCGTTCGCAAGCAGAGCAGGCACGCCACCGTCAGCACTGACGATGCCGACCTGGGACTGGCCAACCAGCTCATGGCCGACGAGTATTTCGATGGCGACGAGACTGAGGCGCAGTTGCAAGAAGCCATTGCACAGCTGCCCGATGTGCAGCGCACCGTGTTCCAGATGCGTTATTACGACGAGATGAAGTACAGCGAAATCAGCAAGGTGCTCGGAACGTCGGAAGGCGGCCTGAAAGCCTCTTATCACATCGCCGTAAAGAAAATAAGTGAATTTTTCCATAGACACGATTAAACGTGTCGGTTCAAGAAACGTCTAACCTGAAAAGAGAAATCAATATGACTAACGAAGAAATCTATCTCAGCAGCAAAATGGGCCATAAGAACCCGTTCACCGTGCCTGAAGGCTACTTCGACAGCCTTGCCGACAGGGTGATGCAGAAACTGCCCGAAGATGTGGCCGTGGAGCAAGCGCCGAGGGTGACGCTGGTAAGAAAGCTGCGCCCACTGCTCTATGCCGCCGCCTGCCTCTGCTTTGGCATCCTGAGTGTGACCATCTATCTTCACAGCTCGGCCGACGAGTCCCCGATGCTATCTTCAAACCATATTGCTAGCCAGACTACGGAAAACTACGTTGACGAGGTGGCCGACTACGCCATGATTGACAACTACGACATCTACTCCTGTTTGGCCAGCGAGTAAGTAAAGCAACACGATGATTATGAGAAAAGTACTTACTATCATTTACCTTTCCATGCTTGCCGTGGGAATGTGTGCCCAGCAGCATAACAATAACCAGCAGCAGGGCAACACGGAACGCTTCTCGCCCGAGAAGTTCGATACCGAGTTGCAGCAGTTCATTGTCAAGGAAGCCAACCTCACACCGCAGGAATCAGCCAAGTTCTTCCCCGTCTATAAGGAGATGCAGCGCAAGCAGAGAGCTCTCTTCGAGCGCCAGCGCCAGCTGGGCAACATCAAGCCTCAGGACGAGAAAGGCTGCCAGAAGGCTATACGCGACCGTGACGACATTGATGTCGAGCTGCGGCGCACCCAGCAGACCTATCACAATAAGTTTCTCGACATGCTGCCCGCCTCGAAGGTCTACGACATCATCAAGGCTGAAGAGCGCTTTCACCGCCGCATGCTGAGGAGGTGGAGCAAGCCGCCGTATGAGAAGAAAAAATAGTACTACAGCATTATAGTGCACCCTTTGTCGATGGCAATTCGTAGTGATACACATCACGGCGGATTGCCATTTTCAGACTTCTGGCCAGAGCCTTGAAGATGCCTTCAATCTTGTGGTGCTCGTTCTGGCCTTCAGCACGTATGAAGAGGTTCATGCGGGCGGCGTCGGAGAGGCTCTTGAAGAAATGCAGGAACATTTCCGTTGGCATGTCGCCCACGTACTCCCGCTTGAAGTCAGCATCCCATACCAGCCAGGGGCGCCCGCCGAAGTCAAGTGCAACCGTGCAGAAACAATCGTCCATGGGCAGCGAGTAGCCATAGCGCTCAATGCCCCTTTTCGAGCCCAGGGCATTGAGAATGCACTCGCCCAGGGCCAGTGCGGTATCCTCGATGGTATGGTGCTCGTCCACATGCAAGTCGCCCTTCACTTCAATGCTCAGGTCAATGCCGCCGTGCTTGCCTATCTGCTCCAGCATGTGGTCGAAGAATCCCAGTCCCGTGGCAATGTGGCACTGGCCGCTGCCGTCCAGGTCGAGGCTTACGCTGATGTCGGTTTCCTTCGTGGTGCGTCTCACCTCGGCCTTCCGTTCACCGGCAAAGACAATCTCGGCAATCTTCTGCCAGGTCATGCCGTCCTGTCCCAGGATGAGTGCCTTGCACCCGATGTTGCGGGCAAACTGGGCGTCGGTTTCCCGGTCGCCAATCACGTAGCTGTTGGCCAGGTCGTATTCCGCATGGTCCATATACTTCGCTACCAGCCCCGTGTTAGGTTTCCTGGTGGGGGCGTTGTCCTCGGGGAAATGCTCGTCAATGAGTATTTCGTCGAATGTGATGCCTTCGTCCTCCAGTGTCTGCAGGATGAACTTGTGTGCAGGCCAGAAGGTGTCCTCCGGGAACGAGCTGGTGCCAAGGCCATCTTGGTTGGATACCATCACGAAGCGGAAGTCGGTTTTCTCTCTCAGGAAGGCCAGGTGGCGCATGACACCCTTGGTGAAGCGTATCTTCTCCAGAGCATCCACCTGCTCGTCGTGCGGCTCCTCTACAAGAGTGCCGTCACGGTCAATGAACAGAATCCTTTGTTTTTTCATTGTTGCTTGTCAGTTTCTGGTTCCTCATTTCCGTCAGCTCATTCTCTTGCTTGGTAATCGATCCGTAGAGATAGTAGAAGGGGAAGAGCGTCGACAGGCTCAGGTAGCCGAGTATGAAGCCCGAGATGGTGAAGACCACAAGGCTCATCCAGCTCATGTAGTCGGGCATGCCCATGGGGTCGCCGCCCAGCACGCCTAACTGTGCCGTTGTCAGTGCTGCCGTCAGGATGTAGTAGGGCAGTAGGACGATGGCCGAGAGCAAGAACGTGACGATGTAAACCATGAGGCCTACCAGGAAGATGCTGCCCCAGTGGCGCAGGGCGGTGGGGTAGGAGGTGCTGAGCACTTTCAGGAAACTGCTGCCCGGAGTTAGTAAATATTTGTAGGCAGTGTAGACCAGAGGCATGAGCAGTGCCGCGGCTATGAGGCAGAGCAGCACTCCCGTGGCGCCGAGCAGACGCATGCTGGGATGAGCCATGATCTGTCCCAGACCCAGTAGCAGCCCAATGACAAAACTGGCTATCAGCCCAATGGCCCACAGCCAGAGACACAGCTTCAGCAGGCGCAGCATCATGTGCCAGTCCGGTTTGCTGAACCATTTGGCTGGCATCGCCACGACGCCCGTGGCCTGGTGTTCGCCAAGCATGGATACAGCCGGAGCATAGAACAACAGCCATGCAGCCCAGCAGCCCAGCATCAGCACCAGTATTAACAAGGAGGAAGCACCCATGGCGGTCATGGTCGTGCCGGTCATGTCATAGGCAGAGGGGTTGCTGGCCATCACTAAAAGTTGCGGCATCAACTGCAGCCAGACCCTCATCAGCACGCCAACGACCAGTGCATAGATGATGTCGAAAAGCCATGTTCGCCGCAGCAATTTGCGGAAGTTTCCCATGAAGAGCCGGTAGCCCGCGCTGATGACAGCCTGGCTGCTGCGCACATGGAAAACGGAAAGCTCGTTCTTGCTATTCATTATTTTGCTTCTTTTGTTTCTATTCTGAAGTGCAAAGGTAGTAATTTTGCGGGAGTTCCATGACGCTTTAACTCCCTTTAACTCTCTTGGCCTCCTTCATGCCTTTTTGTTAAAAAAAGCCCTGCCTTATAGGCTACTCCCCCCTTTTTTTGTATCTTTGCACCGTTTTTAGGTGCATTTCGAAGGCGCAGTCTGGAGAAACAGCCCCAGGATAGAAGACAAAAGAGTGCAGACATGAAGATACTCAAATGGGGATTCATAGGTTGTGGTGAGGTGACTGAGAAGAAGAGCGGCCCTGCTTTCGGCATGGTCGAGGGTTCCAGCGTGGTGGCTGTGATGAGCCGTTCCGAGGCCAAGGCGCGTTCCTATGCAGAGCGTCATGGGGTGCCCCGTTGGTACACCGACCCGCAGCAGCTGATTGATGATCCCGATGTCAACGCCATCTACATAGCCACGCCGCCGTCAAGCCACGCCACCTTTGCCATCATGGCCATGAAGGCTGGCAAGCCCGTCTATGTGGAGAAGCCGCTGGCAGCGAGCTATGATGACTGTGCTCGAGTCAACCGCGTGAGTCAACAGACGGGTATTCCATGCTTTGTGGCCTACTATCGTCGCTATCTGCCCTATTTCCAGCGGGTGAAGTCCATTCTCGATGCCGGTGTCATCGGCCAGGTCATCAGCGTGCAGGTACGTTTTGCCGTGCCCCCTCGTGAACTGGACTACTCTCACCCCGACAGCCTGCCCTGGCGCCTGCAGCCCGATATTGCCGGCGGGGGCTACTTCTACGACCTCGCACCCCACCAGCTCGATCTGTTGCAGCATTTCTTCGGCGTGATACTCGAGGCACGGGGCATCTGTGCCAACCGTGGAAAGCTCTATGCCACTGAGGACTCCGTCAGCGGTGTCTTCCGTTTCGAGAGTGGCCTTCCCGGTTCCGGTTCCTGGTGCTTCGTAGCCCATGAGTCAGCCCGTGAGGACCGTATCCAGATCATAGGCAACAGCGGTTCTATCAGTTTCTCCGTGTTCGACTATGCTCCCATCGTGCTCCATACCAGTCAGGGACGGCAGCTCATTGAGGTGCCCAATCCTCCGCTGGTGCAATATCCACTAATCAAGAACGTTATTGAACATCTGCAAGGCCTGTCCGTGTGCACCTGCACCAGTGTGTCGGCCACGCCGGTCAACTGGGTGCTCGACCGCATCCTCGGCAAGTTCTGAAACATATTCCATGAAGAGATTCCTGCTTATCATATCCTTATTTGTCATCTCGCTGCCAGGCATCGGCAGTACGCCTGCTGCAACCGATTCGCTTCAGCAGCAGCCTCGTCGCCTAAGTCTCATAAGGCGTGTCATCCGCGGCTTCGACCGTCTCGATACAGCTTATATAGAACCGCAACATTACAATTTCACCATGATGCTTCAGGCCACCCACACCTACGACATCTTCACGGTCAGGGGCAGTACGGAAGGAGGACAGTCGGTCACCTTCGCTCCCGACGGCACCATCAAGCTGGGCCCTTACATTGGCTGGAAGTGGTTCTTCGGCGGCTATACCTTCGACCTTCGCAATATCAGCCTGCGTCGTCGCAAGGCAGAGATCGACCTTAGCCTCTACAGTTCACAGATTGGCTTAGACCTGTTCTATCGCCGCTCCGGCAGCGACTACAAGCTGCGCAATGCCACCTTCGGCTCGAGCATCAACTCCAGTCAGCTCGAGGGCGTGAGCTTCGACGGTGTGAAAGCAGGTATCACCGGCATCAATCTCTACTATATCTTTAACCACGGCCGCTTCTCCTATCCCGCAGCCTTTTCGCAGAGCACGGTACAGAAGCGCAGCTGCGGCTCCTGGATGGCAGGCATCGGCTATACAACCAACACACTCGAGCTCGACTACAAGCGGCTACAGGACCTTGTCAACGAATATTGTGCCCCGCAGGTCGTTCCCCTTGACAGCGGACTCATGTTCGATGCTGTCAGCTATCGCGACTTCAATGTCTCCGCAGGCTATGCCTATAACTGGGTACTTGCTCCGCAGTGGCTCTTCGGTGCCAGTGGTCAGGCTGTGTTTGCCTACAAGAAGACCACAAGCGACATGGCCGACGAGATGGCCGTTGCGGGTTTCGACCTTGAGAATGTCAACGTCAATGCCATTGGCCGTTTCGGTCTTGTCTACAACAATATGCGCTGGTACACTGGCTTCAGTGCCATTGTCCGCATGAACAACTACCACAAGCAGCGCTTCTCCACCAGCAAC
>Ga0247611_10005275_pt1 | contig 17229 bp, 16 predicted proteins | sample 177DNAGHGhighgp2_FD_192422 | JGI IMG/M metagenome (GOLD analysis project Ga0247611, IMG submission 192422) | Sheep rumen microbial communities from Palmerston North, Manawatu-Wanganui, New Zealand - 1770 DNA GHGhigh gp2 | ecosystem: Host-associated > Mammals > Digestive system > Stomach > Rumen... | reverse complement strand
AGTCTGTTCCTTCGTAAACACTGGTATATTGCTCGTAGTCTACGTCCAGTTCCTCATCAACAATAGCCTTTGCAAGATTGTAAAGAGTTGTCTTTGCATTGAAGAGATGAACATTCTGGTCGATGAACTCGAATTCTGCAAAGGTATTCTCGTCATCCGGAATCAGGGCAGCCTGAATACAACCTGCATAGGCTTGATCAGCCTTGTCCCAGCATAAGAACTTCTCCTCCCAGTCTTTGGTCTTTGACTTACCATAGGTATCGTCAGCCTCAGCTATACGAATACGATACTGGTTCTCGCCTTGGGCTATAATTTCAAAGTAACGGTGTTGGTCAGTAGCATTATCGACATGCATAGCGTAACCTTCCTTTCCATTACCGGAAACGAACAGGTAGCATCCTGGCCATGTTTTCTGACACTGCAGTGTCCAACCCTTTTCTTCTTGAGTCAGAAGGAAATCCATTCCGTCCTCTTCAAGTTCTTTCAACACAGCTGTAGTACTCCAATCGAACCAAGCTTGACCACCAGCCAAATACCATTGAGATGCTACGTTTCTCACTTTGTAGACATGTTCAGAAGCGAGAGCAGATGGCTCGGTATCCGGATCCATCGGCTCTGGTGCTGTCCACGTCTGAGCAAATGAGGTCATGGCAACGAGGACCATACCCAACAGAATAAGTAATCTGTTTCTCATAATTTTAAATTGTTAGTTAATAAATAGGTTAATAAAGTTGTTATCTTGCTACAATTTGTTAGAATTTAAGCGAAATTTCGAACAAATATACACAATAATCCAATACGATAATGCGTTGGAGGTAAGATTTTTAACTTTTTTAACACTACATTAAAGCCTCTATGCGCTGTGTAAGAGCTATAAAGTCGCTGACTGAGAGTTGTTCGGGGCGCAGATTGAAGAGAGGATCAGTCAGCAGTTCGGAATTGTCAATTCCAAGTGTAGTAAGGAGTGGGCGTATGTTGTTACGCAGGGTTTTACGGCGTTGGTTGAATGTAGTCTTTACAACGCTGCGAAACAGATGTTCGTCGCATCCAAGTTCAGTAGTTTGGTTGCGAGTGAGACGAATAACAGCCGAGCGCACCTTTGGAGGTGGATTGAAAACACCAGGTTCTACCGTAAACAAGTATTCCACATCGTACCAGGCCTGTATGAGCACAGACAGTATGCCATAGGTCTTCGAACCTGGACGGGCAGCAATACGTTCTGCCACCTCTTTCTGCACCATACCTGTACAGCAGGGAATGAGATGCTTGTAGTCGAGCATCTTGAAGAATATCTGGCTCGATATGTTGTACGGGTAGTTACCTGTAAGCACAAATGGTTGTCCCTCAAAGGTTCGGTCGAGATGCATCGTCAGGAAGTCGTCCTCGATGATTCCTTCCTCCAACGATGGGAAATGGTCGCGAAGGTATCGAACAGACTCAAAATCTATCTCCACAACCTTCAGCGGGCGCGGTTTCTGAGCCAGAAACTGCGTCATAACTCCCATACCCGGACCAACCTCCAAAACAGGTAGTTCAGGGCAAGCATCCACAGTATCGGCAATACGTTTGGCTATACTGAGGTCGGTGAGGAAATGCTGACCGAGGAACTTCTTTGGCTTTACCTTTTGGAACATTTTTAATGGTTATTGGTTATAGGTTATGGGTTATTGACAAAAGGTTATTACCTATTTATTATTAATGGAGAGGGTGTTGTTACCGTAATAGACTCGGTAGCGGTAGAGAGCTTTTCCAGTCTCGCCTTGCGACACCTGACCAAGGTTGTTGAGGTTGTAGGTACGCTGACAGCGCGAGCAATATGCACTTCCATTCTCCTGAAGAGTGAGCTTACGAACGAGAAAATCAGTCTCTTCGTAACAATTACGGCAGGCAAGGTCGTAACAAGTGACTACGCTATATGTTTCGCCCATTTCAGGAATATTGGGCAATCCAACGAGAAATCCTCCCAGTCCCATATAGAAACCCGTATATCCATCCAACGCCTCACGATTTGCCTCTCCCTGCGAGCCATCGGCTTTGGTAAACAGGAACTTGCTGCCATTGGAAGAGAGAGTTATAGTGCACCATTCCCCCATCGACTCACATGAAGTATATAGCTGCGAAATGCTGTTGACAGGCCAGAACGAGAAACGCGCTGGCAGGTTTGAGTATTTGTTATCCACCAATCCGTCGCTACATGATAATAACCCCCCTCCGACTCCCCCGAGGGGGAGAGCAAGCAGCAACATACGGGTTAGGGTATTGGGGAAACGCATTCTTATGGGTTTAAGAGTTTAAAGGGTTTAAGAGTTTAGGAGCTTTTGTTCGGCGGTGAGGGCTTGGGAGAAGCCGATGGAATCGTAGGCCTGCTGCATGAGAGCAGCGATTTGGGCTGTGCAGAGATTGCCAATAGAGCCTTGATGGGTGTGATGGACCTCCTTGCAAGGTGTAAAACGACCTGCCTCTATGTCCATTCCCACCTTCTTGTAAGCATCGCGGAAAGGCATACCCTCGGTTGTAAGGCGGTTCACCTCCTCTACGCTGAACATAAGGTCGTAGCGTGGGTCATCGAGAATGTGTTCGTTAACCTCCATTCGGTTGATAATGTAAGTCACCATAGCCAGACAGTCGCGCAGTTCCTGGAAAGCAGGCAGGAACACTTCCTTTATAATCTGCAGGTCGCGGAAGTAGCCGCTGGGCAGATTATTCATGATGAGTGTAATCTGGTTGGGCAGTCCCTGCAGTTTATTACACTTGGCACGAGTTAGCTCGAATACATCGGGGTTTTTCTTGTGCGGCATTATGCTGCTGCCCGTTGTACATTCCTTCGGCAGACGGACGAAAGCAAAGTTCTGACTGTTGAAGAGGCAGGCATCGAAAGCCAGTTTAGACAAAGTGCCTGCAATACTTGCCAAAGCAAAACTAACTGTACGTTCCATCTTTCCGCGTCCCATCTGGGCATAGACTACGTTGTAGTCCATAGAATCGAAGCCCAGAAGGTCGGTAGTAAGCTGACGGTCGAGGGGGAACGAGCTACCGTATCCTGCAGCAGAGCCCAATGGGTTGCGGTTAGTAACACGATAGGCAGCGCCCAGCAGCGTCATATCGTCAACAAGGCTCTCGGCATAGGCTCCGAACCAGAGACCGAAACTGGAAGGCATAGCCACCTGCAAATGGGTATAACCAGGCATAAGTACCTGCTTGTATCGCTCGCTTTGTGCCTGCAACTGCTCGAAAAGCTGATGCACATCGTCTGCAATAAGTCGCAGTTGTTCGCGTGTCCAAAGTTTCAGGTCCACCAAGACTTGGTCGTTGCGACTGCGACCAGAATGAATCTTCTTGCCCATATCACCAAGTCGGCGTGTAAGCAAGAGCTCCACCTGAGAATGTACATCCTCAATGCCCTCTTCTATTACGAAACGGCCTTCGGCAGCCTCTGCATAGATGTTGCGCAGTTCGGCAAGCAGCGCATCGAGTTCATCAGAAGCGAGCAGCCCAACGCGGTTAAGCATCGTTATGTGAGCCATAGAGCCCAATACATCGTGACGAGCGAGGAAGAGGTCGAGCTCACGGTCGCGACCAACAGTGAAACGCTCTACTGCGTCATTTATATCGTATCCTTTGTCCCAGAGTTTCATTTCTCTACAGGTTAGAGGTTATAGGTTATAGGTGACTAGTAAGGAAGCATGGCAAGCATATCGGCAAAGCGCTCTATGCCGTCCTGTAGCTTGCCCTTCAGCATTTGTTTGAGGAAGAAGTTGAGGTCAGCACCGAGAGTAACCTTCATGGCACACTGGGTATCACTGGCAGGCAGCAACTGAATCCACAGATTAGCCTGAACAGGTGAATTCTCTGTAGTAAACTTGACTAGTTTCGGCTCTTCGCGTTCTACGACACGAAGACCGACTTCGCCCAACGGAGCGATGTTAGCCACCACCCAGTCGCGGTCGAACTGCAAGCCCTGCACTATCTCACGCAGTCTGGCAAGCTGTTCGTCGTTGACTTTGTCGCCAGCCTGTTGACGGATTACCTGCTCAAAGGCTGGGTCTGTCAAACGCTGCTGTATTGAAGCCAGATGAGTGAGGTCACTCAGTTTGGCATATACGTTCCCGATGGGAGCATATATCTTCTTTACACTACTTTCGTATTTTGTCATTTCTTCCAGTTGGCGGGGTCCTTACGCCATTCGTGAAGGAGTTCAATATCGGCCTCGTGGATATATCCAATGCGAAGAGCCTCGCTGACCACAGCCTCATAGTTAGTTAGAGTCACCAGATTGACCTTAGCTTCCTTGAAGGCACGCTCGGCTTCGGGGAAGCCATAGGTGTAGGCGGCTACCATACCGATGACCTCGCATCCATTGTTACGAATAGCCTCCACAGCCTTCAGACTGCTGCCGCCTGTAGAGATAAGGTCCTCAATGACAACAACTTTCATTCCAGGACGCAGTTCACCTTCGATAAGATTCTCCAGCCCATGATCCTTTGGTTTCGAACGGACATAGACGAAGGGCAGGCCCAAAGCATCAGCCACAAGAGCACCCTGTGGTATTGCACCCGTTGCCACACCAGCTACAGCCTCAGCCTCAGCGAAGCGCTCCATAACGATACGCGCAGTCTCCAACTTTACGAACGAGCGGAGAGCCGGATAAGACAGAGTCTTTCGGTTATCACAATAGAATGGCGACTTCCAACCAGAGGCCCATGTGAAGGGGTTGTTGGGCTGTAGTTTAATAGCCTTTACGTTGAGCAGCTTTGCTGCAAAAATTTTCTCTAACGTTTTCATATTCGGTTTTTACGGTTTTGCAGTTATGCAGTTTTGCGGTTATATGGTTTTGCGCGACAAAGGTAAGGAAATAATACGACTTATGCAAATAGGTTATATTAACTTATAGCGATAGGTTAATATTATCTATGGCGATAGGTTAATATTATCTGTGACGATAGGTTAATATTATCTATGGCGATAGGTTAATATTATCTGTGACGATAGGTTAATATTACCTATTTTCGTCGATTGCGGAAGAGGCTTCGTCAAGTTCGAATCCACGACCTGTGAGGAAGCGCAATAGCTTACCACGAAGTTCGTATTCGGAACGGGCTTTAACGGTTGGAAGCTTCTGTTCCACTAAATGCCGGAGGATTGAGAAGTACTCATCATCGGGCAATTCTGCAATAGCGGCCTCACGGTCGGCATTGGAAACGCCCAACATCCTGAGCATTTGACGAATCTTAACCCTGCCCCAATGATTATATCGCATCTTATCGAGAGCATAAGCCCTACTGAATCGAGCTTCATCGATGAAACGTTCTTCAATCAGTTTGGATATAATGCGCTCACAAGCTTCAGTCGATTGTCCCCAAGCGACGAGTTTCTCTTCTATCTGACTCACGCAGTACTCGCGCTGGCTGCACAAAGCCGCAGCTCTGGCAAGCGCATTCTTCTCTTCTATTTCTTTTACCTTATACATTTTATGAAACGATCGTGTCCAAAACCATCCTTTAGGACTTGAACATCTGCAAAGCCATATTCTTCGATTAAATGGGCTGTTTCCTTACCTAAATACTGATTAATCTCAAACCACAACTGACCATCCTTCTGTAAATGCTTCGAAGCATATCCGGCAATAGCTCGATAAAAGACAAGAGGATCGTCATCGGATACAAAGAGAGCAAGATGAGGCTCGTAGTCAAGCACATTGCTGTCCATCTCTGTCGATTCACAGCGACGGACATAGGGAGGATTCGATACAATGATGTCCCAACAACGGTCGTCATTTGGTGGAGACAATATATCGGTCTTTTCAAAAACGACCTTTGCATCGGGAAAAAGTTCCATATTCTGCCGAGCTACAACCAATGCCTCATCGCTAACATCCCACGCCGTAACACTTGCTTCGGGCAAGCCCAAAGCAAGCGAAAGAGCTATACAACCCGTCCCTGTGCCGATATCGAGGATATGAGGCCGTTGGGACTTATTGGACTCGAGAATGAGGTTAACCAATTGCTCAGTTTCCGGACGTGGGATAAGAGCCCCAGGAGCAGTATGGAATTGGTGTCCGCAGAATGTCGTATATCCAAGAATATACTGAATTGGTTCGTGACGAAGCAGTCTTTGCACAATTTCTTTCGACTTCGCAATGCTGTCTGCCGATAAATCATTATCTTTGTCGAGCAGAATATCAGTTTGCGAAAGGCCAAAGCACTCCTCGCACAACCATCGAGCCAAAGCCTGAGCCTCGCTTTCCGGGTACTGCTGACGCAGGTCGCACACTATCTGACGGTAGGTTTTCATGCTACAAAAGTAAGAGAAAATTAAGAATTAAGAATTAAGAATTAAGAATTATTTCACTTGAAGCAGCAAATAATAGATGAGAGGTATATGCGGAGATGCCTGCAACTGGCACGCATGGGGTGGCAGGGTGCAGCTCCGAATCCAATGGTGGGAGCCGTAGTAGTGTGCAACGGACGCATTATAGGAGAGGGATACCACAGGAAATGTGGAGGTCCTCATGCCGAAGTGAATGCTATCAACAGCGTCAAGGAACGCAACTTATTGAAACAAAGCACCATCTATGTCAGTCTGGAGCCCTGTGCCCACTATGGCAAGACGCCACCTTGTGCACAACTCATCATAGATTCAGGCATTCCACGTGTCGTTGTTGGTTGCAAAGACCCTTTTGCACGAGTTGACGGACGAGGAATAGACATGTTGCGCGCAGCAGGAATAGAGGTCACAGTAGGTGTGCTTGAGGACGAATGCCTATGGCTCAACCGCAATTTCATCACCTTCCACACCAAGCATCGTCCCTATATCGTACTGAAATGGGCACAAAGTCGCGACGGATTTATCGACAAGCACAGAGAAAGCAACGAAGAAAGACCCGTCACATTCTCCACAGCAACCACACAGGCGTTGGTGCACCAACTGAGGTCGGAATGCGAAGCAATCTGTGTTGGACACAGAACGTGGGAGCTCGACCGTCCGAGCCTGACCGTCCGTCACTGGTACGGGCACAACCCCTTGCGCATAGTGCTTAGCAGCGAAGAAAGTATAGAAGGTTGCGACCTAGTCGCGACAGACATAGAGGGACTGATGAGCGAACTCTTCCAAAAAGGTGTGCAAAGCCTGTTGGTGGAAGGGGGACGACAGACACTTCAATCGTTCATTGACGCAGGACTTTGGGACGAAGCACGCATAGAGACAGCACCTATAACTCTCTCTGACGGCATAAAAGCACCCCAAATAGAGGGCGGAAAAGGCGAAAAAATGTTAATAGACGGTAATACTTTGCAATATATCTATAAAAAACCTTAAATATGAAGCGCGAAGTTTCGCCGTACAAAAGAATTATCGTACTTTTGTAGGCCAAATAATGAAACGCGCGTACACATGTATATAAAAAGGCATACAATTCTATTGTTGCTGGCCATCACACTCGTGCCATTTGCAACATCTTCATGCAAAAGCGACGACGAAGCAACGGAATATTCCCAAAACTGCTACATTTCGTCATTCACACTTGGTTCGCTACAACGCATCATCTACGGTAAGACCTCGAAAGGTATGGATAGTATTTACACCACTACCTATTCAGGATCATACTTTCCGATGATTATCGACCAGCGCGGTGACAGCATAGTAAACAACGACTCGCTGCCAGTCCGCACAAAAGTGGACAGAGTATTGACAACCGTCAGTTTCTCTGGAACGCTAATATGGCGCAAGGCCGACCTCACAGAAGCGACAGATACATTATGGAGAACGTACAGCAGTACCGATTCATTGGACTTTACCAGCCCACTGCACTTTCGCATATATTCCAACTTTGGTTCATACCGCACATACACCGTGAAGGTTAACGTACACCAACAAATGGGCGACAGCACCACATGGGACGCTTTGGGACAAGTGCCGGCATTGACTGCTACAACCGACCACAAAGCAATAGTATGGAACGGACAGTTGACAATCCTGTCGAAGCAAACCGACGGAACACTGCAACTTACACAACACCCATTATCGGCTGGAGGCAGTTGGACTTCATCCGCAACCACTGGTACCCTGAATGCCATTCCTGCAACACTGCAGCAGCAAGGCGGACGAATGTTGGTAAGCACCACCGATGGCAATCTGCTGGAAACCACTGATGGAACGAAATGGACGGCAGCGGCCTATCCCACTTTGACCGGAATGCGACTGATGGCAGCATCAGACGACTATATTTATGCAACATCGGGAGGTAAACTGTATCGCAGCAATGGAGCTGCATGGGACGAAGAGCAGTTGGACGACGATGCAAGTCTGCTACCAAATTATTATCTGAACAGTGTGCGCTATACTATGGATAACGGTATGGAGCGACTGATGATTATTGGCAGTCAGGGAAGCTACGACAAATATGCCACCATCTGGGCAAAATCCTGGGAAAAGGGACATGAAGCACAGGAAGAATGGATATATTACGAACCTAACGATGCCGATAAATTCCGTTGTCCCGTTCTGCGCAACCTCTGCATCGTGCCATACGACGGAGGTCTGCAAGCACTTGGAGGCCGCAGTCTCGACGGCAGCATTGAGCCTATGGACTCAGTACGCCATAGTGCCGATCACGGTATTACCTGGAAGGGATATACCAATAACGACCTGAACATAGACCCAGCCATACAGACTGCAGCACAGACGGCACAGTATATCACAGCCACAGCGGACGACGAGCAACATCTTTGGATTATCATTGATGATAAGGTTTGGCGCGGTCGCATTAACAGACTGGGATGGAAATAAAGTTGAGAGTTTAGAGTTGAAAGTTTAGAGTGAGAGGTAGATGAGAAGGAGAAATAATGTATCAAAAATACAGATGAGAAAGTATGTGATAATGCTATCTCATTTTCTCATTCTCTCATTTTCTCAATCCCTATGGGCGCAGGATGAAGACGTATATAAGATGGAACTTGGTGGAGCACTGGGAGTCGATTTCTACATGGGCGATGCTAACAGCACACCATTCCGCCACACAAGTGCTATGGGAGGAGTTATAATGCGCCGAATGTTCAACCCACGCATGGCTCTGAAAGCCGACCTCGCAATGGGACATCTGACTGGAAACACCAAGGGACGATACATTCCTGCCAGCGCTGGTACGCCTGTTCCTTCAGGAGGTTTACCCGTAAGTTTCAACTTCAAACGCAATGTCCTTGATTTAGGAGCACAGTTTGAATTCAACTTCTGGGGCTTTGGCATGAAGAACGAATCGTATCTGGGCAACAGTCGCATCACGCCATACGTACTGGCTGGTGCAGGACTGACATTGGTAACCGGAGGAGGTGGCGGAACAAAAGTGGCTCTCAACCTGCCAATAGGTCTTGGAGTAAAATATAAAGTAAAGAAGCGTGTGAACATAGGCGCAGAGTGGACATTCCGCTTTACCACCACCGATGCACTGGACACCGCTAAAGGATGGAGACAACTCAACCAGCCATACTCTATACAGAGTTCTGGCTTAAAGAATAAAGACTGCTACTCGTTCCTGATGTTTTTTGTCACCTACGAGATGCTACCAAAATGTAAAACCTGTCACAACAATGATTGACAACAGCAGAATACCCGAACATGTGGCCATCATAATGGACGGCAACGGACGTTGGGCACAGAAAAAAGGACTACCACGCACAGCTGGACATTCCCAAGGCGTGGAGACAGTGAAGAAAATCACCACCGAGGCAACACGTCTTGGTGTGAAATACCTAACACTCTATACATTCTCGACAGAGAACTGGAACAGACCAGCAGCAGAAATAGAGGCTCTGATGGGACTGATACTGGACCATCTGGAGGAGGAAATATTCATGAAGAATGATGTTCGCTTCCGTGCCCTTGGAGGACTGGAGCTGTTACCCCCGAAAGTTCAGCAACGACTGGCAGAATGTATGGAACGAACAGCAGGCAACAAGAGAATGACGCTGAACATCATGCTGAGCTATTCGTCGCGCTGGGAACTTACTGAAACCATGCGACATATTGCAGAGGATGTAAAGCAAGGAGTGCTGCAACCCAAAGACATCACTGAGGACCTGATATCCAGCAGACTGCTTACCAACTTCATGCCAGACCCAGACCTGTTGATTCGCACAGGCGGCGAGCTGCGCATCAGCAACTACCTGCTTTGGCAGTCGGCATACACAGAGTTTTATTTCTGCGATACATTCTGGCCCGACTTCAATGAAGAAGACCTGCGTAGTGCTATCGAAGATTTCCAACAGCGTCAACGCCGATTCGGAAAGACTGGAGAACAAGTTGAGCAAGAAGGATGAAGGATTAAGGATTAAAGATTAATGAAGCTGAAACAACTCATCATACTGATACTACTGCTTTGCGACGCAGGTCTGTCTGTTGCGCAAAGCCTGAATAAAGACACAAGTCCGGTGGTTGACTATGGTCGTACACCGCGCGAATACATATTGGGCGGCATCACCGTGGGAGGAGCACCAAACTACGACGACTATCTGCTGATAGGTCTGTCAGGACTGCAGGTTGGTGAAAAGATAACCATTCCCGGTGATCAGGTTACCAAAGCACTGCGCAGATACTGGCGTCACGGATTGTTTAGCAACGTGGCAATAAGTCTCGACAGCGTAGTACGCGACTCGGCCTACCTGCACATACAGTTGACTCAACGTCCACGCATATCGCAAATCAACTACACAGGAATAAAGAAGGGCGAGCGCGAGGATTTGGAAAAGAAACTGGGACTGGTACAGGAAAACCAACTGACACCCAACTCCATAGACCGTGCCAAGCTCTTGGGTAAGAAGTATTTCGATGAAAAGGGATACAAGAACGCCGAGATAAACATAACACATCGCGACGATGCCTCTAAGCCCGACCGCGTGATAGTTGATGTGGATATCAAAAAAAACGACAAGGTGAAGGTAAACCACATCTACATCAGCGGAAACGACAATCTCAAGGAAAAGAAAATCAAGGGTGACCTTTTCCATAAGGGTGTCCTTAAGACCATACACGAACGGCACAACACCAGTAGCTGGTTCCGCTCGAAGAAGTTCGTTGAAAAGAAATACAAAGAAGCCAAAGACAACCTCATCAACAAATACGCACAACTGGGTTATCGCGATGCTGTAATAGTTAGCGACAGCGTGGTTACTTTCGATGAAAAAAGCGTAAATGTCTATCTGAACGTTGATGAAGGACAGAAATACTACATCCGCAACATCGAATGGGTGGGTAATACACTGTACAATACCCAAACCCTCGACCAAATGCTGCAAATGAAGAAGGGCGATGTCTATGACCAGAAGTTGCTGAACGACCGTCTGTCGGGCGATGAAGATGCCATTGGTAACCTTTATTACAACAACGGTTACGTCTTCTACCAGCTCGACCCAGTGGAAACCAACATCGTTGGCGATAGCGTGGACTTGGAAATGCGCATCTTCGAGGGTACGCAGGCCCACATCAGTCACGTACGAATTATAGGTAATGAGCGCGTGTACGAAAATGTAGTAAGACGCGAACTTCGTAACAAACCCGGTGACTTGTTCTCGAAGGAATCACTCGAACGTTCATACCGAGAGATTGCCTCTATGGGTTTCTTCGAACCTGAGAGCATTGACCCGAAGGTGACTCCAAATCCTGAAACAAGTACGGTGGATATCAACTGGGGACTGACATCGAAGTCGAACGACCAAATCGAGTTCTCTCTTGGTTACGGTCAAACAGGCGTTATTGGTAAAATCGGTCTGAAATTCTCCAACTTCTGCATGGCAAACCTGTTCAACCGCAAGAGCTTGCGCCGCGGTGTTATGCCACAAGGTAACGGTGAGACATTCAGCATAAGCGGTCAGACCAACGGTCGTTACTATCAGGCTTACAGCGTGTCGTATATGAACCCTTGGTTCGGAGGCAAACGTCCCAATTCGTTAAGTGTCAGCGCATTCTTCTCGAAACAGACCGACGTCAGCGACCAATACTACAACTCCGCTTGGCGTAACAACTACATGAGCAGTTATCTGTATGGCTACGGAAATAACGGCTATTACAATAACTACTACGAGAATTTCTACGACCCCGACAAGTTCATCAAAGTGTTTGGAGCCAGTGTTGGTTGGGGTAAGCGCCTGTCATGGCCCGACGACTACTTCCAGTTCTCTGCCGACCTTGGTTTCACACGCTATATGCTTAAAGACTGGGAATACTTCCTGGTTTCTAATGGTAACTGCAACTCCTTGGCGCTGAACCTCACTTTGGCTCGTACCTCTACTGACAACCAAATCTTCCCACGTCGAGGCAGTGAGTTCCTGATGACATTGTCGCTGACTCCGCCATACAGTCTCTTTGACAACAAGGACTACGCAAACCTTGCCAACGACTACAACTCGGCAACATACCAGAGAGAACAACAGGAGAAATACCGTTGGATAGAATACCACAAGTGGAAATTCAAGGGACGTTTATTCGTTCCCCTGACAAAGGGAAGCAAGTGTCTTGTGCTGATGGCACGCGTGGAATTCGGTATTCTGGGTCACTACAACAAGAATAAGCGCAGTCCGTTCGAGACATTCTATGTTGGCGGCGACGGAACTTCGGGATATAGCTCAAGCTATGCCACAGAGACCATCGGTCTGCGTGGTTACGAAAACGGTGCTCTGACTCCGCGCGGCTATCCAGGCTATGCCTACGATCGCTTCACCCTAGAATTGCGTTATCCGCTCATGCTCGGCAATACAGCAAACATCTATGCACTGACATTTGCTGAAGGTGGTAACGCATGGAATAGCGTGAAGAAATTCAATCCCTTCGACATGAAGCGCTCCGCAGGTGTGGGTGTTCGTATCATTCTGCCTATGGTGGGTCTGCTGGGTATCGACTGGGCATACGGTTTCGACAAGGTAATGGGTTCGAGCTCTGTAGGTGGCAGTCAGTTCCACTTCATTCTCGGACAGGAGTTTTAATGAGTTAAAAAGTAAAAATTAAAAAGTAAAAGATATTAATATGAACAATTCACGCGAAAAATCACCCTTCCTTTGGAGGGGATGGGGGAGGCTCATTTTAATGCTGTTGGTGGCACTGGGTGCCGCTACTGCACAGGCACAGAAGTTTGCTCTTGTAGATATGGAATACATCCTCAGGAATATTCCTTCCTACGAACGTGCCAATGAGCAACTGAATCAGGTTTCCAAGAAATGGCAGGCTGAAGTCGACGTGCTGCAAACCGAAGCACAGACTCTCTACAAGAACTATCAGAACGAAGCTGTATTCCTCAGCGACGAACAGAAGACCAAGAGAGAAGAGGCTATCGTGGCAAAGGAGAAAGAAGCTGCAGAGTTGAAAAAGAAGTATTTCGGTCCTGATGGCGAACTGTTCAAGAAGCGCGAGAGTCTGATGACTCCCATTCAGGACGAGATTTACAATGCCGTTAAGGACATTTCGGAACTGAAAGGCTATACCCTGATTCTGGACCGCGCTTCCGATGCCGGCATCATCTTTGCCTCACCAAAGATTGACATCAGCAACGAGGTTCTCAGGAAACTGGGATACAACTAAATTAAGGAGAGTTAAAGGGGAGTTAAAGGGGAGTTAAAGGGGAGTTAAAGGGGAGTTAGTATCGTCCTTTTAACTTCCATGTGAGCGAAGCGAACAATAACTTCATTTTAACTTCCAAGCGAAGCGATAACTTCAGAAATATAAATTAATAAAATATAAACATTTAGAATTATGAAAAAGATTTTGTTTGTAATCATGATGCTCGCACCTATGAGCATCTTTGCACAGAAGTTTGCACACTTCAACATGGCCGAGGTTCTGCCCATGATGGCCGAGTACAAAACCGCCAGCGCCGACATTCAGAAGCTGACAACACAGTATCAGGAAGAGCTGGCGCGTCTGCAGAAGGAATATCAGAGCAAGGCTGAAGAGTTCCAGAAGCTGTCGGCTGACAACAACACTGCTCAGGCCATCCTGCAAAGCAAGGGTCAGGATCTGCAGAAGATGGAGCAGAGCATCCAGGACTTCTATCAGGCCAGTCAGCAGGATCTGCAGAAGCAACAGAGCGAGAAGATGGAAGCTATTCAGGTAAAGGTTATTGCTGCCATCAAGAAGATTGGTGAGGCTGGTTCTTACATCTATATCGTGGACGTATCAACAGGTGCTATTCCTTTCGTCAACGAATCACTGAGCACCGATGTTACCGCTCAACTGAAGGCTGAACTGGGCATTAAGTAAAGTTGAGAGTTATGAAACGACTGATAGTAATAATTTTTCACTTTTCACTTTTCCTTTTTCCTTTATCAGCAAGCGCTCAGGTGAAGTTTGCCACAGTGGACTATGATGCAGTGCTGAAGCAGATGCCCGAATACGCACAGGCTCAGCAGAGCTTAATGGGTCTGAAAGCTAAGTACGACAAAGAGGCTACACGCGGCGAGGAGGAGTTTCAGAAGAAATTCTCCGAATTCCTGCAGGGACAGAAGGAGTTTCCCGAAAACATCCTTGTAAAGCGTCAGGCTGAGCTGCAGACACTGATGGAGGCAGGTATCAAGTTCCGTCAGGAGGCACAGCAACTGCTCACCAAAGCCGAACAGGAGACAATGGCTACCGTAAAGGCTAAACTGAACGATGCCATCAATGCTGTAGGTATGGAAGGCGGTTATGCTTTCGTACTGAGCACTTCAAAAGATGCTTGTCCGTTTGTCAACCCCATGGTTGGCGACAATGTCACAAAACAGGTACTCAAGCATCTTGGTATCGAGGTTCCTGAAGAAGAAAATGCTCAGTAAGCCGACTACACTTTCAGCCGGACCAATCGGAATATTCGACTCGGGCTACGGCGGTCTGACGGTTCTTCGTCAGATACGTCAGCTTATGCCCCAATACGATTACCTCTATCTCGGAGACAATGCGCGTGCGCCTTATGGCACGCGCTCCTTCGAGGTAGTTTATGAATTCACACTTCAGGCCGTGCGCCGTCTCTTCGACATGGGCTGTCCCTTGGTAGTTCTGGCCTGCAACACGGCCTCAGCCAAAGCCTTGCGTACCATTCAGCAGCGCGACCTTCCACAAATCGATGCCTCGCGTCGTGTCCTTGGCGTCATTCGTCCTACGGCAGAGTGCGTGGGCGATATCTCCAAGACACGCCACATCGGCATCTTTGCCACACCGGGCACCATACGCTCACAGACCTACGATATAGAAATAGGTAAGCTGCATCCCGACATCACCGTCACCGGACAGTCTTGTCCCATGTGGGTTCCCCTGATTGAGAACGGAGAGTTCAATAGCGACGGTGCCGATTTCTTCGTACAGAAATACATCGACCAACTGCTCAGTCGTGATGCAGACATCGACACCATCATTCTGGGCTGCACACACTATCCCCTACTCTACGACAAGATTCGCCGTCACACTCCCAAGCATATCCAATTGATACCTCAGGGAGAATATGTGGCTCGCAGTCTTGCCGACTATTTCCGTCGCCATCCCGAAATGGAGGGGCGCATCACACAAAACGAAGGCATACGCTTCCTCACCACCGAACAACCAAGCCAGTTCAACGACAACGCTGCAATGTTCCTTGGCGAAAGCATCAATGCCGAACATGCCGTGCTCTAAGCACCGGACACAAACAAACATTATAGCCATGAAAAAAATATTTTTGACACTCACACTTTTCGTTAGTTCTATCTGCGGCTTCTCAGCCGAAAGTTTCAAAAGCAACATCGTAGCCCAGGAGGGTGCTTGGTGCTGGTTTGCCGACCCGCGAGCCATTCACTACGAAAACGCGGCAGGCACCATAAATGCCTCTTATCTCGGCTACATCGATGTTCATGGCAATGTCATGGCTACACAATACGACTGGCTCACAGGTCGTAAGACCGATGTGCTCATACGCTCCTACTTTCAGCCCGACGACCACAACAACCCCACATTCGTAGTTTTGCCCGATGAACGCGTGATGATTTTCTACACACGTCACACCGACGAGGCAAAGATATGGTATCGTATCTCGCGGAAGCCAGGCGACATCACGGCACTGGGCGACGAGAAGTATCTGGCTACAGCCAACAACACCACCTACCCCTCGCCTTTCATCCTCAGCGACGACCCCAACCACATCTACCTTTGCTGGCGAGGCATTGGATGGCACCCGACAATAGCACGCATAACCATGCCCGACAATGACGACAACTGCCAGTTCGACTTCGGTCCCAAGCAGATTGTGCAGAGCACCGGTGCACGTCCATACGCCAAGTATCAGTCGAATGGTAAGGACAAGATTTACCTTTCCTACACCACTGGTCACCCCGATAACGAAATGCCCGACTGGCTCTATTTCAACGTAATCGACATAAACAATGGCAACGGTCCCATCCTGCGCGACCTCGCAGGAACACAGTTGAGCATCATAAACAACGGCGTGTTCAACGTCAGCAAGACCGACAGCTACGCCTCATCGTACCCAAAGACCATAGTTGATAAATCCTCTAACATACGCAACTGGGTGTGGCAGATAGCCCTCGACAAGGACGAGAATCCCGTGATTGCATATCCGCATATTGATAACGACAAAACCAGTCATGTCTATTGGTATGCCCGATGGAATGGCTCGGAATGGCGCCGCACATGGGTGCAGTATGCCGGTCATGCCTTCCATCAGAACTGGAACAAAACGGAACGTTGCTACTCGGGAGGTATGACGCTCGATCCCGATAACATCAACGACATGTATCTCTCCATTCCCACGAAGGATGGACAATATAATAAGGATGGCGTGTACGAGATTTGGCGTTACACGATAGACGATGAAGGCAATGTTGCCAGTTCTGAACAAATCACCAAGGATTCGCCCAAGAACAATGTACGCCCCTTCATCCTACCAGGTTCCAAGAATTCGAAACTGCGCCTCGGTTGGATGCAGGGCGACTACTACTATTGGATGGTGAACAAGAACTACCCCCAAGGCTATCCCACAAGTATACTCTGCAACTACGAGTGGACGGAGGAAGTGCGCGACATTCAGTCTGCCGCTATGGACTGCATCTGTCTGGGCACTAATGAGACACTGCATTCCATCTTCACGATGAACGAAGCAAAATACGAGGGTACCTTGCTCAGCGCCAGTGAGGCAAACGTCTTCACCTACGGTCTCGGCTCGGACAACTATCCCTTCATTACCATCAACGGCAAAACATACAAGAGCCAGAACCGTTTGCTGACGTC
>Ga0247611_10005274_pt1 | contig 17230 bp, 15 predicted proteins | sample 177DNAGHGhighgp2_FD_192422 | JGI IMG/M metagenome (GOLD analysis project Ga0247611, IMG submission 192422) | Sheep rumen microbial communities from Palmerston North, Manawatu-Wanganui, New Zealand - 1770 DNA GHGhigh gp2 | ecosystem: Host-associated > Mammals > Digestive system > Stomach > Rumen... | reverse complement strand
CTTTTGAAAGACCGGTAACATAAATCAATGTTTCAAGAACTGCAGACCCAATTCCCTGGTGACGGATTTTCTTGTTGATTTCAAAATAATCAATTACAAGAGTGTCACCAAGAATACGGTAAATACATACAGCTTCAAGAAGACAACCGCTTCCCTTTTCTGTATAAATCATGTACTGTTCAAAATCCTTCATAAAAGATCTGAACTCGCCGTTCTCATTAATCTGGGTATGGAGAAAAGGAAATGAATCCCATCCTTCCATAGCCATATAACTTTCAAAAACATCTGCGTCTAAAACGCGGTACAATCTGTTATTCATACTCTCCAATTATAATACATTTTTCAGCAGAATCATTCCTGACCGTTCCAGCAGTAAGTACAAAGTTTACAGTGGTCCAGACCTGTTGAATCCAGCATATCATCAAGGCGGTGGAAACGCAGAGTGGTAAAGTGCAGCTGTTTTCTGATTTCTTCCTGCATCTTTTCATATTCAGGAGTATCAGGATCACAGTATTTTGCAAGCACCTCAGGTTTAACATCCTCTCCTTCAAACTTTTTTACAACACGACGTGCTATCAAATCCATTTCAGACTTTGAGCGTGAGAAATTTAAATATTTACAGCCGAACATAATTGGGGGACATGCAGGTCTTACGTGAACTTCCTTTGCACCAGACTGATAGAGGAAGTCGGTTGTTTCACGAAGCTGTGTTCCACGTACAATTGAATCATCAATTAACAAAATGCTTTTATCTTTTATAAGCTGAGGAACAGGAATAAGTTTCATGTGGGCAATGAGATTACGCTGCTCCTGGTTAGTCGGCATAAATGAACGTGGCCAGGTTGGGGTATATTTTATGAAAGGTCTTGCAAAAGGAATGCCGGCTTCATTTGCATAACCTACAGCGTGTGCAGTACCGGAATCTGGAACTCCTGCTGCATAGTCCGGATGAATATTAGAATCTTTGTCCCGCATAGCAAGATATTTTCCACAGTTATAACGCATTGTTTCTACATTAACGCCTTCGTAACAGGCAGTAGGATATCCGTAGTAAATCCAGAGGAAGGTACAGATTTTCATTTTATCTGCCGGCTGCTGTATAACTTCGTATCGGTCTGATGTTATAAAAACAATTTCTGCCGGACCAAGTTCATGTTCGTCCTTGTAGCCCAGATTCATATAAGCAAAATTTTCAAAGGAAATACAGTGGGATAAAATTGAACCGTTGTTATCTTTTTTTATACCGATGTGAAGAGGAGTGCGTCCCAGTTTATCTCTGGCTCCATAAATTCCGTCCGCTGTAGCAATGAGCATGGAGATAGAACCTTCAATCTTGGACTGAACGTATCTTATTCCGTCAACAATTGTCTTCTGTGTATTTATGAGAGCAAGGATAAGTTCTGTCTGATTAACTTCACCCCCTGACATTTCCAGAAAAGAACCGCCATTTTCCATAAGTTCTTTAATCAGCTGTTCTTTATTTGCAACTGCACCAACTGTAGTTATTGCGAAACGTCCCAGATGAGACCGGGCAAGAAGAGGTTGTGCTTCATAATCCGAAATACATCCGATTCCTATCGGCCCCTTCATATTTCCAATATCTGTATCAAACTTAGTTCTAAATGGTGAATTAGAAATATTGTGAATGGAACGCTGGAAAGAGCCATCGTTTTTGTAAACTGCCAGCCCACCTTTTTTTGTTCCAAGATGAGAGTGATAATCAACACCAAAAAACAAATCTAAAGAACAATCATCTTTAGAAGCCACACCAAATACGCCGCCCATATAACAACCTCTAAATGCTAGGATAAGTTATTATAAAGATTTAAAGGCCAAATGTATATGGACAGAATGGAAGGTTTTTATTTAAATTTCCTCAGGATTTTCAGATGAGTTTTCAGATTGATTTTCAGAAGAATTTTCAGACTCCTTTTCATCCTGAATTTCAATATTTTTAACAACCTGTTTACGAATCTTATTCAATCTGCCAAACCACTTGTCAAAGCAATGGCCCTTGACCAGCCAGCTGAAACCAAATGCCAGGAGCATCACTGTTTCCCAGAAAATAATCATTGGTTCAACTTTCCACCAGACCATATTAAGACCAAAGCAAAGCAGGGCACCTATCATAGTCCAGCCGCAGATTTTGTAAATCATATTTTTAACAGGATTTTTTCCTTTTGCGAAAAGCCAGATGGAATTTATTGCCAGCAGAAGGAAAAGGAGAAAAGCGGTTGCATAGTGAACCCATTTTGTAATATAGATAGGCAGCCAGAAAAGTCCTACCCGAGTTGTTTCAGGAAGCCAGGAACATTCACATGGAAAGCAGACAACACAAAGGGCAAAGAAACCGGCAATTGTATTAATCACAGTATCAACTGTCTCGTAACTGCGGTATACAATCAGAAAAAGCCCCACTGCAGCCAGTACCCCGGTTAACATAGGACTTGAATAATAAGTAACACTGATAGAATACCACCAGCCCTTATTTACTGTGTTAGGAGAAAAGGCAGCTCCAGCCACACACAGAACTGGAAGCAGGCAGCCTAAAAGTCCAAGAAAATTTCTAATTCTTAAATAAGATGATTTTAACATTTCTAAACTCCACTTTTTTAATAGTATAACTTACAGATAAAAAAAATCAAATCTACTTGGTAAAAAATAAAAATTATAATATTATCTTCCTGTTCGAAATAACAGGAGTTCACTATGGGACAGGATTCTTTACGCAACCGTCCTCCAGTGCTTACAAGTATTTTATGCTGGATGATTTACGTTGCTCCATTTATTTACGGACTGAGTTTTTCAATTATTAATTCAAGCATTTATAATTCCACACAAGATAGAATCAAAGTCTATTTTTCCATCCCGGTACTTACTTTTATATTGATTTATATTCTGGGAATTTTTTTTGTTAATCACTCTCTGGAAAAGAAAATCCGAAGCTATGACGGCAGCGAACTTTCTCAGAAAGAATGCACCCGCGCATACAAAAGCCAGATGTTCTTTAATATGATTACACCAATTCTGGTAGGATTCATTTATCCAGGTGTAATTAAACTGACCTTCGCTCTTACAGGTGCACAGGGATCAATATGGAGAGTCATTTATACCAGTGTAAGTGCTACATGTCTTGTGAGCATTTTCTTTTATTCCTTGTGGATTGACCGCTATTCTAAATGGCTTTCATTTCTACCACTTAAGGATGGTGATATGTCAATGGGAATTACTGCCCGCCTGACTGTAACAATGATTGTACTTATCTGGGGTATTTTTTCCGGAGTAATGCTTTCAATCGTTACAACTTACGGAGCCTACGGTGATAAATTTTTTGACAACAAAGATGCTTTTGCAATCAAATTTGTCATTACCTGGATTCCTCATATGCTCTCAGGTCTTTTCTGTGCAGGATTTACTGTTGCAGTTCAGATGAAATCACTTCTTAAAAGCATTAAGAAAATTGGTGACATGAGTCGTCTTCTGGCAAAGGGTGACTACACCGGAGAAAAACTTCCTGTAGAAAACCGTGATCAGTTTGGTATGGTCATTAATAATCTCAATGATTTCTTTGATAATAACAAAAAACTGCTTTCAGGAGTAAATCAAAATATCAGTTCAACAGTTCATGTAAGTAATGAACTGGAAGATAATATGCTGAAAACTGACAAGGAAATCAGGGAAATTCTTGAAAACATTTCTTCAGTAAATATAAAGATTAAAAATCAATCCGGAAATGTAGAAACTGCAAGAAAAGCTACAAACAATATCATGCAGAATATTGAAAAGCTTAACAGCAGCATTCAGGCTCAAAGTTCCAGCGTAGAAGAAAGTGCGGCTGCTGTAAGGCAGATGGTTACAAATATTAAAGACGTTACAGTTATTCTGGAAAAGAACAGCGTAACTTCTGAACAGCTTTCAAAAGCATACGACCTGGGCTACGAAAGAGTTGAGCAGGCCGTTAATTACGCAAGTAAAATTCTTGATGAAAGTCAGGGCTTGATTGAGGCTTCAACTGTAATTCAGGACATTGCAAGTCAGACTAACCTGCTGGCTATGAATGCCGCCATTGAAGCAGCTCATGCAGGAGAAGCAGGAAGAGGATTTTCTGTTGTTGCAGATGAAATTCGTAAGCTTGCAATCCAGAGTGACGAACAGGGAAAACATATTTCAGACAGTCTTCAGAAAATTCAGGATGTCATTAACAGCGTAAGTGAAAGTACCCGCCTGGTTCAGGGGCAGTTTGAAATTATGGCTAACCTGTCAAAAGTTGTAAATGATCAGGAAGAAACTGTCCGCAATACAATGCTGCAGCAGAGTGCGGGAAGCACCCAGATTCTGGAAGCAATGCGTCATATTGATTCTACAACTATCGACGTTAAAAATGATGCCCAGGAAATGCGGGACGGAGGACAAATGGTTGTTAACCAGATGCAGGCCCTGGATCAGGCAAATCAGGAAATTAATTCAGCAATAAGCGAAATGGAAAATGCCTCTGAAAAAATCGTCACAGTTGTAAAACAGGTAAATATGTCTTCAGAGAAAAACCGCTTTGCTATTGCAGGAATTGATTCTGAAATGAAGAAGTTTACTCTTTAGGAAATTCCAAAATACAGCTGGCAGTACTGGTCAGCAAGTTTTTTAAACACTCTGATCTTGTCTATGTCACAATGCAGGCCATGACCAGAGTGTGGAAAAACTACAGTGTTATGGGGAACTTCATTTTCTTCCAGAACAGTCGTAAAAAGTTTCTGCTGACCTACAGGCACAATTCCATCGTAAACACCGTAACACTGAATTACAGGAACCCAGTTCTCTTTAACATAAAAGACTGGGGAAATTGAATTCCATACAGCTTCTGCAGCACCAGACTTTACATCTTCAACAGTAACATTCTGGCCGCTGAACTTTTCAACAAAAGCTGCAATCTCTGAATCACTGCCATGTTTTAATCCAAGAAGCCCAAGTTCCGGTTCGTAGATTCCCGCCTCCACAGACCAGTAGGCTGGATCAAATGTAACAGGTCCTGACCAGTCCATACAGAATTTTACAGGAAGAGGAGAATCATCCTTATGAGTAAAAGAATAGAGAAGACTTTGACAAGCACCCGCACTGTAACCAAAAGTTGCCATATCCGTTAATTCAAAACCTCTACTTGAACACTCGGCTTTAATTGCAGTCACAGCCGCCAGAAGTTCATCGTTCAGAGAAGCGATTGAAGGAGTTTGAGTTCCATCCCACAAAGTATAATCAATTGAAGCGGTTACATATCCTTTGGAAGTAAAATATTTACAATAGAGTTCTCCAGAATCCTTGCTGCCCCCGGTCCATCCACCTCCATGGGTAAACATAATAAGATGCTTTGCCTGCTCCGTGGTAGAATCAGCTGGAAGATATAAATCGTACTTGTTGTAAGTGCCTTCTTCATATTCAAGATTTGAAATTTTATTTCCAACACTGGAATTCCATGTGACCTTAAATTCTGCCTGACTTTCGGCCTTTCTGTTTTTGGAATCAATATAAGCAACGCAGCTTGTAAGAAAAAATACCGTAATAAAAATCAAAGGAAAAAGTCTTTTCATAAATCCTCCTGTCTCTACCATTTACCATCTCACCTGCAGTTGTAAAGCAGGATTTCCCTGATAGGTTGTCAAAGAAATTTCTGCATTTTCTGATACTTCAAATTTTTCAGGTAAAACCCAGCCGAATACCCTTCCGGTTATAAAAACAACAACACCTGCACCGATTATGGAACCTGAAATCCAGTAGTCAGCTTTTGAAAGTTCTCCTACGTAAGCCTTTAAAAATTTATATGTAAAATCAGTAGCCACCATTGAAATAGTTCCAACTGTCATAAGAGAGATTCCTGCAATATCAAAAGTCAGAAGTTTTTTTGCAGATTCTAAATCCCCCTGCAGCCTGGAACCTGTACCAAATCCTAGCAGGCTGTTTTTAAGTTGATATTCACGAATACTTGCAGAGGAATCTTCCTGAAGTTCCACAGAAGGTTCATTTACATCTGAGGACTGAGCATCTGAAGATTGTGCAAATGCTAAAGTTGAAAATGTAAGCGCAATAAATAAAAAAGCAATAATTTTTTTCATATTCTCTCCCTAAAGGAACATCAAAAAAAGCTTCTCTTTTTCGAGATCACCTTTATTATATTTTACACTTTTAGAGGGGTTTCTGCTATTTTGTACGGAAAACTTATAAAATATAACAAATAAATAATATAATTATGCCCGCAGAAATTAGATTTTCCATACCATATGCATTATAGTAGGAATATCGGAGTTAGAGTTTTATTCTGCATTTAATGGTCTTACTATAAACCCTCACTTCAGTACCTCCTATACCATTATAAAAAGTGTCTTTTGTGTCCAGATTATTATCAGAATTTTATGCAGAGAAGGAAACAAAATGAAACAGACACTGAAAGTAATGACTTTTTTGTCATTGGTCGCCGCAGCACTTGTTTTTGTGGGCTGCGTCAGTTCACAAGCAGATTCAGCTAAATCTGACATTCCTTTAGCTGCCATCACAATTGAAAACATTGATCTGCCACAGCACCAGACTGTGTCCTTTTATTCAAAAGATGTTTATTCAATGGATGGAGTGTATTTTGTTGATATGGCAGAAACTATCCAGGTTGATTCGGAAAAGTTTAAGAAGGATCACACTATTCAGCCTGGAGATGTTTTTCTTGACGCCAACAACAGAATCGTAATGTTCCTTGGGCAGAATGATTATTCACAATGGATTGCCAGAGGAGCAAAACTCGGTAATATAGCCGAGAGGGAAATGCTTATCCAGAAACTGGAAAGCAGGAACTGTAAGATTACTTTCATCTAGTCTGGTAAGAGGAAAGTAATTTCTCTGCCGGAAGGCGTCTGTAAAAGCAGGCGCCTTTTATTTTTTTTAACAATACTGTACACTCCTCAAAAATCTATAAAAGGCAAAATATTTATTAGAGGAAAAAATGTACACAAAAAAAATTCTTATTCGTCCGGCAGTAGAATCAGACACAGAAACAATCGCTTCAATCTATGTAGTTGCCAAAGAGTTTATGAAAAAAACAGGTAATCCTAAACAGTGGGAAGAAGGCTACCCTTCACTTGATTACATTGAAAGAGATTTAAGAAACAATAATCTTTATGTGTTAGAAAGCCATGGAAAAGTCCACGGAGTTTTCACAATGATTTTTGGGATTGAATCAACTTATGAGGAAATTGATGGCGCCTGGATTAATGATGATCCCTACGTTACCATCCACAGACTTGCAAGTGACGGACAGGTAAAAGGCATTTTTAACGCCGCCATAGATTTTGTAAAAGAGCAGTATACAAATATCAGGATAGATACCTTCAAAGACAACAAAATCATGCAGCACCTGATTGAAAAGAACGGCTTTAAATACTGCGGAATCATCAACACCGAAGCCCACACAGATCTTCCCCCTGAACTATGGAAGCGCATGGCTTATAAGTGGGTCAGGTGAGAAGATTGGAAAAGTTAACCATTTATTTTAACAGACTCAAATGATTTTGGTTTAATACCATTCTTAAGTAGAATTGTTTCAAAATCCAGACAAAGGCGCGATATCAATTTTAAATAGCTGCATCTATTGTTTTCTTGTGTACAAAAAGAAGATATTTCGCATTTTCTGCATTTCTCATTAATTCCTTCACAAGAGATAACTGAAACCTTACTTATTAGATTCATAAATAATCTTATGGAAAGATCTTCCTTGAGCTTTATAAAAAGAAAGAAATCATCTTCATAAATAATTGATTTTGCAAGAATAGAATACAATTTCCTATAAAATCGTGACACCTGGTTCATTTTTATAATTCCAAAAGGATCTAACACTATTCGAGATGCACTTAATTTCCTCAACTTATTAAGAATTGGTAACAGATACTTGCCATCCGTAAAAATTATTTTTATCTGAGTTTTATATCCCTTTATAAGAAAATCTCTACTCATTTTATTTATTGTATTCATTTTCTTCAAAAGTTCATAATCGTAAATCTCAAAAACGAGCATGCAATTCTCTACAGCAGGAGGAAGATACTTAATAAAATCTGTATTATCTTTCTGATAATTTAATACACATTCAATTTTTATATCGCTGCAATTTATAGATCTTTTTTTTCCCAATAATGATACTTTTGAAATATGCTTTTTAAGAATTCTCAGATTAAGAGTTTTTTTATCGTAAATCCTAAAAGTAAGGTACGAACCTTTTTCTTTAGAACTTTTTATTGCTGCATTTATTTTATCTTCATCATATTTATCATCAACGATATCTACAATAATTGAACTCTTATAAATCAATTCTTGTTTTCCAGTCAGAATTCTCTCCAATATATTTGATAGATTATAAATCTTTTTTACAGAGATTTTTTCTATTCTCTTATTAGATTTTACAATCTTTTCCGAAAACAACTTTAAGCAGTCTCTATCATCAAGAAGAAAAATTTGTTTTGTATAATTGGAAAATATGATTATTTCCTTTTTATGCTCTATAACAATCATTTCTTCAGAGCTATGTATCATATGAACATTTTGATACAGCTTGCGAATATCAATTTTTTCATCATTCAAATCAATGGTAACTAATTCCTTAAGTTGTTCCTCAGTAAAACCTTCAGACAAAAGATTACAATAAAAATTAATAGCTTTTTTAATAAGAAATTTCCGAAAACGACATTCCGTTTTATCAAGGTGATAAATGTCATTAAATTTTACAAACGACTGATAATAACAGGTTCCACCACACAAGTACTTAAACTTACACTTTGCGCATTTATCATTATCGCGTACTGATGGTTCCAACCTTGATTGAACATTCTTATTGTCATTATAAATAGACCCCAAAGAAAATTTTTTTATGCCAATTGTATAATCGCAAGGATATATATCACCATTATTATCAATACTGCACTGATAACCAAAACTACACCTGGAAATCACTTTCTGTTGTTGAACCAAATATTTTAAGGTTTCAAACATATAATCATTCTTCAATTTATTAAAAAGATCATACCTTCCATTAATTACCTGCTTTTTTATTAAATCATATAAACGACCATATTCCAAATACATACAAATATATTGAATTATTCCAGGTTCATATTTACCATTTCTTACAGGTCTCATACAGATTTTTGAAATATTGGTCATAGATGAAAACATCTTTACTAGCTTATAAGGATGCGGAAATTTTCTTGTTATGACGGAAGAGACAGAAACACTTATATTCTCTGATTCCAATTTTTTTATATTTGCATATATTCTTCCAAAGGTTCCAGACCCATCAATAAATCTTCTGAATCGATCATTGATTTTTTTATTTCCATCTAAGCTAATTGTTAAATCTTTAATATCATGTTCATGTAAAAGTTTTACAATTGAGTCATTTAGTATCGTGCCATTAGTTTGAAAAAAATAACCAAACCACTTATCTGGATAGAATTTTCGATATTCTTTAATTTTTTCCATAAACATTTGTAAAGCTTCAATATTTAAAAATGTTTCACCTGTAAGAGAATACATAATCCAATAACCGGAAGAATCTGTATTATTATGTACCATCCAATCAAGAGAATCTAATATTATCTTTTTTTCTTGTTCTATATTAATTTTTTCTTTCGCAGCAAAGCAATATTTACATCTTAAATTACATGCATTACCAGGATTAATACGAATTGATGAATCTTTAACTGGTAGAGGTAAAAGAGGCTCTTTTACTTCCAAAAACTTCTCAAAACCAATTGTCTGGTCGATATACTGTTTATTAAATACCCTTTGAAAATATGAATCATAAATATAAGTTGCACCTTTTTTATGATAGAAGTAAAATCGATTATTCATACTTGTCTTCACCATATAATTACGTAAATACCGATAATAAAACTCATTCAATTTGAGTGTTACCTTATCTGGAAGATTTATTCAAATTTTATCTGACAAAATTTTCCTTATCAGTGCCAAAATATAAAAAGAAGTACCTGAAAACTTAATACTTTCAGGCACTTCTTTTTACGAAATGTCAGGGATTTTTCTTATAAATTAGCAGTGGCGTCCCCAACCAGTACCACCACTACCAGGATTACATGCGATACCACCACCACTTAGTTGACTGCCAGAGTGACTAACTTGTGCATTAATATCATCTCCACCAACAACCTTCTCTTTTTCATCGTCAGTAATTTCGATGAAATCCGCATTTTCTAATAATGTCTTCATTTTTACCTCCGTACATTATTTTTTAACTGTGTAAACATATTGATATTTCTCACCGATATTGAGTATACTATACCTACAAGATTTTTTCACTTCTTATCTGTTAAAATTGCTTTTATAGATTTAACATAATAAAAGGATATATAAAAATAGGAAGGTAAAAAAATGATTAAAAAACTTAAACTCGTATTTCTCATAATGGTTTCTAGCTCTCTGCTTTTTCTCAGTTGTAAAAATAAAGTTCCTGCTGCCTCAAAGCAAATGGTACTGCCTGTTGAAGTGAATTCATCCATGAATGGTTCTTATGTAATGTTAAATATCAACGGCTACATGTATGCCTTCGTTTTAGATTTAGGGCTTGAAAAGAATTATATCGATGAACATACAGCTTACGTCATTAACAATTATAAAAAACAGAAAGACAAAACTTTCCGCATAAACTCCTTAAACTGGGGTGCATATACTTTTAATAACATTGACTTCGTTATTAATAACACATTATCTTTAGACAGTTTTTATGCCGGATTATTAGGACAGGATTTTTTCAAATCATTTGACTTTCTGACACTGGACCTGTCTACAAATCGGCTTATCCTTAATGAAAATATTTCAAGTAAAAATTTTATAAAATATAGACTCAATAATTATACCGTCTCTTTCAAGCAAAAGAATTTCAATATGGGGTTAGCAACTCTTACATTTCCTAACATGTATTCAGACACCCTTCAAAGTTTTCCAGAAACAGATCTGGATGTGAACATAAGTAATCCAATTCCATATTCCCAGTCAGAGCTTTACACTTTATTTCCTGATTATTTTAAGGGAAAGGATGCCCTGCTTGGCTTTGATGCACTGCTGGAAAATACAGTGTCGTTCGACTTGAAAAACAAAAAGTTTGCTTTTAACAAATCAAATAATACTGAACCTTTGCCATATCGAAATCCCGGCGATAAAATTTCTGTTTCTGAAAAAATAAAAAAATCAGACATTAACTTGCCTGAGACTATAGAGATACCTTTACAAATCAAAAATAACGGAATGTATATTAATATTCCCTTTGATGACAAAGAACTCTCCTTTATGCTTGATACTGGAGCCCCACAAAATTTGATTTTTAAGGAAGGATTATATAAAACTCACATCAAAACAAATGATTGTGAGCATGAATTTAAAATCTATACTCCTACAGTTAGTATTAATGATACAGAACTTAATAAAATAGAATTCTTATTTTATGACACTAGAATAGGACTTAAGGGAGATGGAATTCTAGGATTAGAGTTTCTAACTTCCTATTTAGAATATGCCTATATTCAAATTGATGTTCAGAATAAAACTTTTAGATTTACAAACGAAAAACCTAATTGTCTGCCTTCCCCTATAGAAGTTAAAAATCACATATATTGTAATGCTTTTGTAGATGGAAAAACAAAGCGAGCAATGATAGATTCTGGCTTTGCGCTTCCATCAATCTTATTAAGCAGCCCTAATAATATATTATTTTCAGAAAAGAAAAGTATTCAATTTCAGAGTTTGTATAATCGTATTGGTGGAAATTATCCTTATACAAAAGATTTAAAAATCTCATTTGGAAATACTGATATACATATTCCATGTGTAGAAATGAATAATGATGACTTCAATAATTTATATCCTAACATGTTATCAGAAGAAGCAGGCGGTAAATATGATTTGCATCTAAGTTTTGACTTCTTCAAAGACAACATAATTACCTTCGATTTTAAGAACTCACTTATGTGGATTGAATAAAAAAACTGAGATTATTAATAATAATTTCGGATATTAATCATTCAAGTATCCTTCTTTTTATGACTAAGAAGTTGTATTAATTACAAGACTAAAAAATAATTTTAAGTTTTATAATTATTTTTTTAAATTGGAAAATAATAATGTACGGAGGTAAAAAATGAAGACATTATTAGAAAATGCGGATTTCATCGAAATTACTGACGATGAAAAAGAGAATGTTGTTGGTGGAGATGATTGTAATGCAAAAGTTAATTACGCTGGAAGTCAACTAGGTGGTGGTTCTTGCAAAGGTGGTTGGGGTGTACCACCGGGATTTATGGGCTGCTAATTAAATGACACTTGACTGTGAGTATAATGAAGTATACGCACAGTCAAGTATTATGGCCATCCAACCCTAATCAAATTGGAAAACAAGTCAGTCAATTCTTGTGGACTTTACAAATATATTAGTTTTATCAAAAGAAATTATTCACCATCTAAAAGAATCTTTATCTGATGGCAACTGTCTGCTAATGATTCATTTATGCTGGTACGTAATTTATCTTCCAGAATATTCAATATTTTTTCCTTTTGAACATCTAAAAGTGGCATTTCATCTTTTTTACTTCTGTCTCTAAAAAGGTAGTCCGGAGAGATGTTTAACTGTCTTGAAATATTGATAATCATATCAAACGACGGTTTTGAAATGTAACTTTCAATATTTCCTATAGTTCCAACAGACACATTGCAGAGTTTTGCCAATTCTTGCTGAGACATATCATTTAGATTGCGGTAATATTTCATATTTTCAACAAAAATTTCTTGTTCGCTCTTCATTCAATTTACTTCCCCATTTATACTGAATGTGAACTTATGCAAAGTGTCTGTTAATCAGCTTACAGTATTTATACCTTGAATGTATTAACTACTGCAGTCAGACTCTGGATACTGTCTTTAAGGTTGTGGGTCTCATCATTAACATGATTGATGCTGTTGTTAATATCAGCAAGACCAAAAGCCATCTCTTCCATACTTGAAGTAATTTCATCAGTAATACGGGTGAGTACATCCATTTCCTTATTAACATTATCTGTAGCGGCCTGCATTGCTTCACTGCCATTTCTAACATTCATTGTAATGTCATTAATTTCCTTCATTGCCTGAAGTACCTGTCCACCACCTTCTGACTGTTCCTGCATTGCATGCATAATCGTAAGTTCCTGCTGAGAAACTTTTTGTGTCAGCTCATAAATTTCGCCGAACTGAGTCTGCATCTGCATTGTAGAATTTGTAACATCTTCAATACTTGAAAGTACTTCATTAAGATTTTCTGTAATTTTCTTACCCTGAGTATTTGAATCTTCTGCAAGTTTACGAATTTCATCTGCAACAACAGAGAAGCCCTTTCCAGCCTCCCCCGCATGTGCCGCTTCAATTGCTGCATTCATAGCCAGCAGGTTTGTTTGTTCGGCAATATTCTGAATAACGCTTGAAGCTTCCAGCAGTGTTTTTGACTGCTCACGAATTTTTTCTGTAGCATCAACACTTGAAGCGATATTTTCTCTACCAGCTTCAGAAGATTTTTCAAGGCTTTCAATAGTTTCACTGTTAGCCTTAAGAATGTTGGTTACAGAACGAATATTTGCAACCATCTGTTCAATTGCAGAAGAAGATTCAACTACGCTGGAACTTTGAGATTCTATGCTGCCAACGAGTTTCTTAACCTGTTCATTGATTTCTTCAACTGAATCGTTTGCACTCTTTACATTGCCAGCCTGTTTCTTTACTTCCTGATTAACGCTTTCAATATTTGCAGTTACCTGATTTGCAGCAGCCGCAGTAGTATTCATATTTTCAGTAAGCATAATACCTGTCTGTTCCATAGACTCAGATTCAGTTTTTACCTTTCCAATTGAATTCTGAAGCTTTTCCATTGTTTCGTTGAAGTAAGTGTACATCTGGCCAAGTTCGTTGTCCTTTTTTGCTTCAACACGAACTGTAAGGTCTCCATCACCCTGAGCAATATTTTTAAGTGCGGCAACTCCCCGTTTAAGGGAAGAAGACATGATTGAAACAAAGAGGAATGTAAGCACATAAAGAACGACTGTTGTAATTACAAATCCTATGATTACGATTGTTACAATATCCTTTATAGGACGATTTACTTCTGAAGAAGGAACATTTGCTCCCAAGTACCAGATTTCATCTGCTCCGGCAACCTGAATTGGATTTACAATATGAATATATCCGTCTGCTGTGGAGAAAGTCTGAGACTGAAGGGAAGACCGGGCTTTCTTAAAGAAGTCACCGTATGTTTTGTCATCATAATAAGTGTAAGTCTGACCTTCCAGATTTATATCCCTATCGACAGCAGTAAGACCTGTATTTGAAATCAAGGAAAGATATCCACTCTTATAAAGTTCAGCAGACCTCAGCATGTTAGTCAAAGTGTCCAGAGACATATCAAGTCCAACTACACCGATAGACTTTCCATTCTTATCTTTGATTGGAAAAGCTGCACCGCAAACCCACATCATCTTTCCGCCAACCTCATAAAGATTAGGGTCAATCAGAATGCCTTTATCATTATTGAACGGATCAACGTACCAGCTGCCTTCTTCATATTCAGTAAGTGCAGTACAGTCAATTGTTGAACCTACCTGTGTCCAGTATGGAATAAAGCGTCCTGACTGATCTGTATCAGGAGCAGTTTGTCCGTCATGAGTTGCATATCTGGCATCCATTCCATCCAGTGCATTCGGCTCCCAGACACACCAGGTATCTACAAGATTAGGATTTTCAACAAGGATCTGTCTTAAAAAATCGTTTAAATAGTCACGTCGATTTTCAGGCTCGATTTCTTCAAAACATTCCATGGCAGCCTTTAATGTGGTTCCTATTTTGAATTCGCCTTCAAGAATCTTTTCTGTAGAAGAAGAATAATATTCACTGACCTGATTAAGATAATCATCAGATATACTTTTAAATCCTTTGTCAACTCTTAACGCAAGAAATAAGCCAAGAGCCACCAGAAGTACAATAAGTACTGCACCAATACTTATAGACAACTCTCTTGTAAGAGTTTTATCATAAAAGCTTGTTTTCTTCATCTCTCCAATCCTCAAAAAAAAGTTTTCTACATTATCAATAATAATCGGACATTTTACAATATTACTGTAATGATATTTAATTATATTTCATCTTTATAGAATTATCAAAAAAAATACCTGTTATAAAAAAACACTGGAGTTTAAGGCTCCAGTGCATGTAAAAACATATATCTATCTTCTATAATAAGTGCAATTAATGCAGTAAATAAAGGAAATTAAATTTTAAACTGATTAATTTCACCGCCTATCATATTAATTGATTCCTGCATTTTCTGGGAAATTTCTGACAAAGCGGCTCCGGTTTCATTGATTTTCCGGGCACCTGTGCTCATTTCTTCCATACTCTCCTTCATTACGCCTGTTGCATTCTGAAGATTCTGAACTTCTGCAAGAATCTGCTAAAGGACTGAAGCTTTTCTTTTACAGTACACTTGTATAGTTAAATAACAATAAATTAGTTATTGCAACAAAAAAATCCTAATTTTAAATAAAATGTTATTCTTTACAAATGACTCTCACGGTGATAGTATTGTGTATAGTAATAATATTGATTTAAAAAAGTGAGCCTCTTATGAACATTGTTCCTGATTGTTCAGGTTTACTTTTTTTAATGTGCGGCCGGCGTCAAGTACGCTGGCTTTTTTTTTATTCAAGAGGCTTTCTCCAGCAGATTCTATTCAAAGAAGTATTTTTCAACTTCTACATACATAAATTCCATTCCCTGAATCTGTGCAACTCGAATTGTGCCGTAAATTGCAATATCTTCCATCTCCGCAGGATAATCCTTTGGAAAAACCAGACCGTCATTGATTATAAAGGAAAGCCCGGTTTGACAGCAGGCTGTTGCATCGTAATAGAGGGCAGCATATGTTCTACCATAGGGACTTTCCTGAGACACAAATTTTCCATTTATTTTTGTAGTCATACCATTGTAGGACTGGGCATCAAGCATCATATCAAACACCTGTCCCTGGGCTACAATAAAATTCATCTGACTGAAATCAATATCAACCTTTAATTTATCCCATTCAGCTAAAGAGGCAAGACGCTGGGAAGACCATTCCTTTTCTTTAAGAATTTCAGAAACTATATCAACATAATCTTCAGCTTCTGCATCTTCTTCCGGATAATAGCCTTCTTCATCCAGGGGGTATTCTTCATATGGGGGATTTTCCTCCTGCATTTGCCGGCTGATTATATCGGACACAGAATTATTTCCTCCTGAAGGCATACTGATTTTATTATCTTTTCCAGAACAGGAAGCGCTTAAAATAATAAGTTCCGCCATAACACCGAGCAATATACAGTTCAAAAATCTTTTTGCTTTCATGAAGAAAATCTCCTTCAATTATAATTTCATCTTTATAAGACTAACAATTTTACAAACAGAGAATCCCACAATATCCACCGCAACGATTGTAGGCCCAACCGGTGTACCTGCCAGAATTCCAGTTACAATACCTGCTGCTGCACAAATTACAGAAAAGATTGCAGCGAATATTGTAACAGATTTAAAGCTTTTGAAAAGCAACATTGCAGAAACTGCAGGGAAAATAATCAGGGCAGAAATCAGCAGTGACCCAACCAGATTCATTGCAAGAACGATTATAACTGCAACAAATACAGCCATAAGAATATTGTAAACCTTAACATTAATTCCGCTGGCCAAAGAAAAAGTCTGATCAAAAGTTACTGCAAAAATTTTATTGTAAAATAATACGTAAAATAAAATCACACAAACTGAAAGTATAATGGAAAGAATTACTTCCCCTTTTGAAAGAGTTAAAATCAATGTAGAACCAAAAAGGGTGCTGCATACATCTCCGCTTAAATTTGCAGGAGGGGCAAAAATATTTCGCAACAGATAACCAACTGCAAGAGCTCCCACTGAAAGCATGGCAATAGCAGCGTCACCTTTAATTTTTGAGTTTTCTCTGGCACATAAAATCACAACTGCAAGCACAACAGTAACCGGCATAACAATAAACATTGTATTTGTCAGTTTAAGGATTGTGGCTATTGAAAGTGCCCCAAAGGCAACATGACTCAATCCGTCACCTATGTAGGAAAAGCGTTTGAGTACAAGATTTACTCCAAGGAGTGAAGAACAAAACGCAATCAGCACT
>Ga0247611_10005273_pt1 | contig 17231 bp, 14 predicted proteins | sample 177DNAGHGhighgp2_FD_192422 | JGI IMG/M metagenome (GOLD analysis project Ga0247611, IMG submission 192422) | Sheep rumen microbial communities from Palmerston North, Manawatu-Wanganui, New Zealand - 1770 DNA GHGhigh gp2 | ecosystem: Host-associated > Mammals > Digestive system > Stomach > Rumen... | reverse complement strand
AGATTCGGATCCAGAACTTAATAGCATTAAAAGAACTATAAATGATAGTAAAAAATGACTTTTATGTGTGATCTGCTGTTCTGAAACTTACAATAAAGGCAGTGTGAATTATAGAAAATATTTACACTGCCTTATAAACAAGGAGATAACATATGATATTAAAAGAAGCTCCCTCATTACCGTATGAAGGATATTTCTGGATCATAGATGATAAAGTTGTAGGTATAACATCAGAGGTTCCTCGCTATAATTATACTTATTCTCTAAACGGAAAAACACATAAGAATACATGGAGTAAATTTATTGACGATTATCTAGTAGACGATAAAAAAGTAGAGTGGGATTATTTTCCAAGAGGAAGAGTTATGGTTGATCCGGAGTACGACTTTGATGGAAAGTTTGAAGAATATAGTTGTATTGTTTTTCTTGATAAATGTCTAAACAATGAACATTACAAACAAATGATAGTCGATTACTATAATCTCGACCTAAAGACCATTCATAGAGTGAAATGGTCTATGTTGAGTGAACGTGCTGGAATAGATCATTATACTTGTCATAATTGTAGGAAACAGGGTGATGTAGATGATTAAACACGTTATGAAAAGTTGTTATGTGCATAATTCCAATTATAAGGTGATACTATGAAATTAAGAATAAAAGAATCTATTGAAAAAGTAGATAATATACTTGTTATGGATTATGTCGGAGATCTTGTAAACATTCTTCTAAATAAACCTAAACCGTATAGAATTTGTTATGATGTTCTAAATGATGTATATGGTATAGGTGATGCCTATAAATATATACATGGATATATAGAGGATGCAATGAAGAGTTTAGGTTATAAACCTCGTGTTATAAAAGGTGCTACAAATGAACTAGGTTGGGAGTTACCGGATAGAACCGACTATGTTGAGTGTACTTTTATCCCTTATGATTGTGAAGATGATAGTTGGCAAGTAGGTGGATTTGTAGGAGAAAGATCTAAACCCTTTTACATTTCTACAGGATTTATTCTAATGGGTGGAAATAAAACACTACAAAAATCTTTGCCTGATTTATATAAAGTTCTTGAGCGTCGAAATGCTGTCCGTAATAACCTTTCACATAATGAAATAGAAACAATTAGAAATACAGCTAAACGTAGATTACAAACCACCTATAAGAAATTCGAAGAACTTATAAAGTTATATAAAGATAATGGTTTTCGTTTAACAAATCCTAGATATAGAGGTTTAACGGGGTTCAAAGAATACAGTGACTACCGCATAAAAAATCCAAATAGTTGGGGTATGAATAGACCTGAGTATGATACCATTTGGAAAGATACTGTTCCTGGAAGGAATATGGATCCTATGGATGTTTATATAAACGAAGGAGAAGACGATGAGCAAGGTCTATATTGGATATATTCAGATATTTTAAGCACACGATCAGCCATATATGCAGAACTTATGAATACCTGTAAAGAATACAATCTACCATACTCTACATTCTATGACTTATAAATAAAACAAAGATTTTTATAAAACATGGAATGATAACATTACTATAATTATGACCATTTGTTAAACGGTGTACAATTAAGGAGTGAATTATTTATGATTAAATTATACAAATCAGATGATCGTGCATCCCTCAAAGAACGTGAATATGTAGACGATGTCTACACAGTTGTTTCTAAAGAATCTATGAATATGGAAGATGATTTAAGAGGCATTTATGTTGATGATTCTTTGGATGCTTTAGAAGACGAACTTTCTGCAGAAGGATTTGAATATTATGACGAAGGAATTTGCATAGCTCCTGCAGATTGCCTGTATAGAATTTGGAAGAATGACAAATATAAGATCTTTATTTATTTTGGTAACGACGATAACATCGTTTATAATATCTATGTTAAAGAAAAAGATACTACTTTAGAATCTGTTTGTTATAGAAAAAGAAAACTTCGTGAACAAGATGTAGAAATAGAAGTAAAACATGAAGGTATTCTAGAAGTACCCGAAGGAAAGAACGTAGAGGATTTACCCATTAAACATTTCGTAGACCTTGCAAAGAAGAAAGGTCTTTCTAAAATTACAAAAGCTCTTAATAATCTTCAAGTCTGGAACAAAAAGAAAAACCCATCTCTTTCAAAATGGGCTGGAGATATGATTGATAAAGTATCCAAGAAGATGGAAAAGAAAGAATCTTTAAGAACGAAAAATGAAGCATATCCAAGATATAAGAAATCATATTGGAAGTATAGATTAGATCACCCATTTATTGATAGAATAGAAAATAGTGAAACGGCAATATTCACAGATAATAATATTAGAAACATTCCTCTATTATCTTGTGAAAATCCGGATGACTGTTATAGTGATGATCCACTCTATTGGGCAGTTGAAGATGCTGACTATAATGGAGCTCCACTTTACTGCACAGAAGATGAGGCATACAAAAGACTAAAACATTACCTAAATATGAAATTGTACGAAAGAAGAAATGATTTATAAAATATCAACATAAAAAATACCTGGTATCTAATTACCAGGTATTTTTCTGATTAAATTTCGTATTCTTCAATCATCTTTCGAACTCTTTCAAGTTCACTATTACTATGAACAGTTCCACCGGAATTCATTTCAAGGTACCATTTCAGAACATCTTTTTTATATGCCAGATTATTAATGTTGAATTTAAGTGTATGATCGAGAGGAATATTATCTTCGAATTCATTATAGAAATGTCCGAAAACAGGAATTTCGTTATGAAGAAATCTAAGAATTGCAGTAAGTCTCTGAAGTCCGTCAACACAAACCATCTGAGGAATGTCTGTGTTCTTGTTAAAAGACCATTCTCCAATGTTGAAATAGATAACTCTTGCAGACTTTCCTCCACGAAGGAAGAATTCTACATACTTAATCTGCTGTTCCTCTGTCCAAACATTTCCTCTTTGAAAATCAGGATTAAGTTCAAGATTATAATCTTCTTCATAAGACTTAAGCATCTTTTCCAGATGTCTTACATGGATATCAACTTCATATTGTCCATATGTGAATTGTTCAATATTCTTAAAACTTGTCATAATTCATAACCTCCGAGGTAATAAACCTATCCTGCATCTATATAGTTTACTGTAATTATAGTATAACATATTTTCATAAGTTTGTCAAGGGGTTTTTAGAATCTTTGCTTGTAAAATAATTCACAAATATTGTCCTATATTTTTGTATACTAATAACAAAATAATTTATTTGAAATAATCTTGACAGATTTATGAAAATGTGTTATACTATATATATAGGATAGATAGCGTGATAAGTTGTTAAGAATAGAATATAAAAAAAATACAACTGATATATAATAAAACAATAAAACATAAACAATAAAATTGTGTTGTAGGTCACACGAACCGGAAAAAAGATGCATATTTATTTTTATAAATAATTAAGAGGAAGTGTTACTATGAAATTACATATTGTTGAAAGTGAATATGATGATGCTATGTCTTTGTATCGGCAACAAAAAAAGTCTTATGACGATGCTATGCAAGATTATTATTCTGATTACGATCAGTGGTATTCTAAAACACCTAATGAGTATTTTAATAATATTAAAAGATCTTTACGAAAGGTCATTATTGATGATACTCACCCATTTCAAAGCAGACTTGGATATACGGATATGCAAAACGGAATAAGAGGTTGGAGATTTGATCATGGTACTTTTCGATACGATAAACCTAATAATGTAACATTAGAAGTTTATATTGATATAACAGAGGAAAAAAGGAGTCCTGGATTTACCGAGGATGTTATTAAGGCAGTACCTCAAATTCAACATGACTTAGAAAAAAATTTAATAAAAGAAGGAGTCTCTATTGAAGAATCTGAAATCAAAAAGGATAAGTACCAGGTATCTATTATAATTCAATTTTCTTTTATTGTTGAGAAGAATCCATATTCTAAACCTAGTAAACCTACGAAACCTATTAAACCTAAGAAACCTGCAACAGTAAAGCCCTCTAAGGTTGGGCCCATTGACGGTGTTTATACAAGTAGCGCTAATAAATTCTATTGTGACGATTACGAGATTGATGATTTGTTTGATATACCTAATGCTGAAGGAGTTCTTAAAAGAGCCGGTTGGTTGAAAGGTGGAAAAGTTTACATCCCAAAAGGAACTAAATTCTATATGGATGGAAGAGATGACTACGGTGATTTTATCACTATCGAAGATGGTCCTATGAAAGGAATAAGAATTCACTTTGTAAACTATGGTGCTAACGATCCTTTAAGTCTTCAATATTATATTGACAGATATACAATGTAATAAATGAAACTTAAAGAAATATACAATCCTACAAAAAAAAACAAGTAGATGTCAACATTATAAATTGTAGCCCTTATGTGGTTACATTATCTCATCTGCCAAGCGTAGAAGGAGTTCCTTAGAGCGTTATATAAATGAATTATGTGACGCTCTATGCAATTTTTAATATAACAGTTTTTATACAAGGGGGTGTTCATATGAAACTTTATGTAAAGGAAGATTTAGACAATATGGAACCGGAATACGGTGTGCTGTTCAGAAATCCAAAAACAAATAAAAACTCACTCTGTATCTTTTATAATAAAGAGGAAGCTTTTGAATTTTTCGAAGATTGTGAACTTCTTGGAAGAGGTGTTTTTGATAAATGGGATCCGGACATTATGACTAAAGATACGGGTAAAGGTTACGAACCTGATAAATATGGTAAATGTTGGTATATAGCTTATACTTCGGATGGTGACGAATATCTACAAGAAGTAAGAGTTATAAATAGAGAACCAGTTATTTTTTAATAGGAAAGGATGTTTTTATTATGATAAGAAAAATGAGTAAACGTGGTATTGTTAAAAATAACATCAAGGAAAGTTATTCTGATATTTGGTCTGACAACGTATGGGATGCCTATGATATTGCTTTAGATTATCTTGGAGCAGAAGGTCTATGTGAAGCACTTGCTAAAGCTATGGGAGATGTCGAACTTGCAGATAACCTAAAGTATATCTTTAGAGTTAATGAGATTCCTTTTATGAATGACGAGGAGTTTAACGAATCTATTGTTAAAGAATCCCAGGATAAGAAATGGCTCAATGTCGAAGTAACAGAAGACGAATACAGAAAGTTGAAGAAATTCCTAGTAGATCACAACATCAAACATGAGGCATCAGGTGCTTATAATATGATTCATGTTGAAGTATATGTTGATGAATATGAGAGACAAAAAGTAAATGATTTTCTGGACACACTTGATGAAGGCTGTCACAGTGGCAAGAAAAGACCTATTAGAAAAGGCACTAAAAGAAAGTAATACATTTTAATTTAGTATACAATAATCCTCTATCTAATATCAGGTAGAGGATTATTTTTTATTGAGTTACATATTATAATTAGAATTAAATATAAATTTTATAAGTTTTTTCTACTATATCTTATACAAGGATAAAAAAGTAGGAGGAACTTTTTTATGTTTACATGGGATCAAATAAAAGACATGAGTAAGGATGAGTTCGCTAGACTTTCACCGGAGAATAAAGAACTTATCCTTAAAATTTTAACTGAATATAAAGAGTATGGAAGTTCAACAACATTGAAAGAATTGTGGGAAGTAGACTATACAGAAATTCCAGTATCTATCGATGAATTCATTTGTAATCCATACTATCTAGGAAATTCTACAGGTGAAGGTACTCTTATTTATCCTTATTGGAGACAAAAATACAGAGAAATATTTGATCCTTCTTTGGGTTATGAGGAAATAGTTCTAACAGGTGCTATTGGTGTTGGTAAAACAAGAACTGCTGTTGTTTGTTTATGTTATTTATTATATAAATTAATGTGTCTTAAGAATCCACAAAAATATTATAACTTCCTCGAAGGAGATAAAATAACTATATTCTTTCTGAATATTACATTGACACTTGCTGAAGGTGTTGGTTATTCTACTATGCACGAATATCTACTAGCTAGTCCTTGGTTTATGCAAAGAGGAACTGTTAGTGGTACTAAAAATTTAAGATACAATCCTCCACATAATATTGCTATTACATTTGGATCTAAAGGTGAACACGCATTAGGACAGCAAATATATTGTGCCTTCATGGACGAGGTTGATTTTAAACAAGGTTCTAAAGGTGTATCAGCATTAGATCAATCTAATAAAATAATGGCAGCATACAGAACTATAAAAACCCGTATTAATTCACGTTTTATTAAGAATAATGTGCAATATGGAAAATTATTCCTAGTTTCCTCCAAGAAATCAGAACACGACTTTCTAGAAAGTTATGTTGCTGAAGTAAAAAGAGGAAAAGATTCGGATAAAATGATGGTGGTTGATGAACCACAATGGGTTATAAAACCAAAAGGAACTTTTAATAGTAAAACTTTTCCGGTTGCTGTGGGTAACAGATCCTTAAAATCACGAATGCTACCGGAAGAGACCACGGAAGAAGAAAAACAAGCACTTATAAAACAAGGATATCGTATATTAGAGGTTCCTCTTAATTTCCGTCACGACTTTTCTATAGATATAAATGCCGCTCTGATGGACCTGGCAGGTATATCGGTTGTGGGAACAGTTTCTTTCTTTAATTATGATATGTTCTCCAAATGTTATAATAACGGATACAAGAATCCATTTGTTACTGATATTCTAACTATTGGAATATATGATGAATTAAAAATACAGGATTTTTTCGAATTAGACAAAATACCTTATTCAGTAAGGTCTATGCCACAGTTCATTCATATAGACGCCGCACTAACGGGAGACAAAGCAGGTATAACAGATGTAGGTGCTTCAGGTCTTAAAGAAATACAATTATACGACGGAACCAATGAAAGTGTTGTTTCTGAAATGACATATAAACACATATTTACCGTTGACATAAAGGCACCACAGGGTTCCGAAATATCGTTTGAAAAAACAAGACAGTTTATTTATTATTTAAGATCGGTTGGTTTTAACATTGTAGGAGTCTCGTTGGACGGTTATCAGTCTGCAGATACAAGACAGTTACTTATTGCACAGGGTTATGACGCTACTATCATATCCCTAGATAAATCTCCACAAGGTTATCTGACATTACGATCTGCTATGAATGATCAAAGACTTTCTTTGTTACATATAGATTTATTAGAAACAGAGCTAGTACAATTACAAAGAGATGTTCAAACAGGTAAGCTTGATCACCCCGATGGCGGGTGTTTTACAGAAGATACAAAAATAGCTCTTGTAGATGGTAGAATATTAACTATACATGATCTATTATTGGAACAAGAATATAAAGATAATTATGTCTACACAATTAATGAGTCAACACACGAAATAGAACCTAAACGAATAAAAAAGGTTTTTCAAACAAAACTCGTAACAACACTTCTGGAAGTAACTTTGGATAACGGTGAGATAATACATTGCACACCAGAACATAGATTTATGTTAAGAGACGGTGCTTATGAACATTGTGAAAATATAGTTTCGGGTACATCTCTTATGCCGTTATACACTAAAGTAGCAGAAAAAGGTTTGCCTGGTTATTTGATGATATACGATCCGTTTAAAGGAACTTGGTTTTTCGCACATAGAAGATTCTATGGTTCTATGACACCTGGTGGTAGATTAGTGCACCATAAGAACTATAATAAACTTGATAATAGACCTACAAACTTGATTAAACTAACTAAATCAGAACATGCCTGTATTCATAACAACAGAACATTGGATTATTCAAAAATATCAAGATCTGTCAAAAAGTGGCATGAAAAAATGCGTGGTACACAGTTATATAACAATAGAAGCATAAAAATTCAAAAAAAAGTAATAGACCATTATAAAAAACTAAATCCAAAGTATGTGAACAAAAAAGATCAATATGAAAATAAAATAAAAGAAATTGAGAGGTTATTCGATATATGTTGGAAAGATCTAACAATATCACAAAAAAACTCTTATAGTGTTAAATTTGCTAGATATTGTGATCCATCCATACAAGAAAAAATAACAAAAGCAATAAAAAATAATCATAAATGTGGTAAGTATAAAAATGCGTATACTGCTTTAGCAGGTAGACGTTGGTACACAAACGGTCTAGACAATTTATATATTAAAGATGGAGATCCAATACCTGAAAACTATCATCCTGGAAGAAACACAAAATCGTTTAATTATGAAAGAAAAAAACTATGTGATATGACTCCGGAGGAAGCGGAATTACGTCGACAAAAATGTGGTCGTTCCGCATTAGGAAAAAGATGGATAACAAACGGTATATGTAATATATTAATTTCTCCTGCTGAAGATATACCCGAAGGATACTATTATGGGAGAACCTTTAATCCTACGGAATACAAAAATCACAAGGTTCTTTCTATTAAATACATCCATAGACCTTGTAGAGTGTATGATCTTGAAATAGAAGATAATCATAATTTTGCATTAGCTGCTGGTGTATTCGTACATAATTCAAAAGATATGTCAGATTCTTTAGCAGGTGCCTTATACAATGCTACACTCCACAAACAAGAATTGGTAGACAGTCTACAATTATTATCATCTGCCATAGAAGTAAATGACGAAATGACAGCAGAACAGGAATTTATAAGTGACATGGAAAATTCTATGAAATATCAGCAATCTAAACAAGCTGAGGATAAATTAAACGACTTATTTGGATCACTAGGTGGATACAACGATCCAAATGTTATTTCTTGGTAACATAGAAGGAGGTTTTACAGTGGGTATTAGACAATTTTTTGAGGATGCTTTTCGTATAAAAGTAAAACCGTTAGATAACGCATACGATGGTATGAATATCACTAAAGATAGTGAGGATCTAGTAAATAGACAAATACACAATACAGAACCGGGTTCCTTAATTGATGTAGATGCTATAACTAAATTTAGAACACTTTCTTCTGATAGACAACAGAGATATGACGAATTTGAAAATATTCTTAAAGATGCAACTATCGCTGCGGCTGTTGAAATGTATGCTGATGATGCTACACAGTACAACTATAGAACAGGAAAAATCATATGGGCAGAATCTGATGATAAGGATATTGAGAAAGCCGCTAACAGACTTCTTACTGTTCTTAAAATCAACGAGAATGCTTGGTCTTGGATTTATGCATTAGTAGCATTTGGCGATGTTTATTTACGACTTTATAGAAATGGAGATAGTTCTGATTATAATGAACTATACTCATCCTATAAATCAGGAACCACCGTCATTAGAGTAAAACCAATAGATAAATCTAGAAAAATAGATGAATATGTAGAATATGTTGATGATCCGGCTACAATGTATGATCTACAAGTTCGTGATAAAACATCTGGATTTGTAAGAATGCTAAATGTAGAAAATAACATGGATACTACGTCTTCATTATATCATTCATTTATGAACAATACGGTAGAGCTTTCCGATGTGAATATTTACGATAGAACAAGTTTCGTTCACATTTGTCTATCTGGTAATATTGATAGACATCCGGAACTATTAGCGCTAACAAATTCTAAAGATGGGTCTGTTCAAGTGTATAAAGTAAAGACAGGTAAATCCATTCTTGCTGATGCTTATGAAGCTACAAAAACAGTAGAACTATTAGAAAATAGTTTAATGTTAAATAGAGTTACAAAATCCGCACTTGTTAGAATTCTTCAAATAGAAGTAGGTAATATGCCTAAACCGGAAGTAGAAGCTCTGTTAAGAAGAATCAAAAACATGATTGAACAGAAAATGGCACTGAATAAGCAAAATGGTGTTGTAGCTTCTTATAATTCTCCAGGTCCGGTAGAAAATGTTGTATACATACCTACAAAAGAAGGTAAAGGTGTAATTACATCTACAAACCTAGGTGGAGATGTAAATATTAAGGACATCGTAGATGTAGATTACTTTAATAATAAGAAACTTTCAGCTTTAAAAATACCAAAACAATTCTTAAATTATGACGCTCCTGAAGGTTTAGGTAACGGTACTTCTTTAACTAAATTAAGTTCAAGATATGCTCATACTGTAATGCGTATACAAAATGCCTTCATTTCTGGTATCACAAACCTACTAAATTTGTTATTTTTAGACAAAGGTTTAGAATATATAAATAAATTTACATTAAAAATGGTATCTCCTGCTACAATAGAGGATACGGAAAGAGATGAGCAAATGAACTCTCGCCTCGATCAAGCATCTTCTATTATTGACATGATCGATGGTAAAATTAATGAGAACGGTATGCTTAAAGTAGTTGAATGGATACTTGATAATTACTTAAATCTTTCTGATGTTAGTGCATTGTTAAAGAAATATAAAGCTGTTCAGGATACGAATAATTCGTTTGAGGGTCCTGGTGGTGGAAGTAATTCCTTTGATGTAGATGTTAATATGGGTGGTGGTCCTGGTTCCTTCGACCAAGGTCCTTCCATGGAAACAACAGAATTTAGTTCGGAACCTACAGAAATGGAACCTACTAGTGAACCAACAATGACACCTGAGGCTTAAACAATTTCGGAGGTTATAAAGTAAAATGCTTATTTCGAAACATGATTGTTTTACAATTCTAAAAGAACTACATAATTCTGGAGAAGATGTCTCTGAAGAAGTAAAGGAAGCTATTGCGGGTAATATTCCTAAATGTGTGGTTCACAAATTAATTGAACAAGATAATGATGTTGTACGTTTTTACTTAAACCTTAATAATAAAGCACATAAAATAATAAAAGAAATACTCACTTGTGAAGGAAAGCCAATAAAAACATATCTAAAGATAGCCTCTAGTATTATTACACAAGGTCTAATAACTATGGAACACTTGTATGAAAACGATATACAAGGTCAGAATAAGTTTATAGAATGTTTGGGTCTTAAAGAACTTTCCTTTGGTATAAGTGAGTATTTTGCTACTGGTAATTATGAAAGCCTCGTTACTGCCGTAAACAGTAATAGAAATGATATAAAACTCATACTAGATTAATTCTAATACTTTATGGAAAGGGGTGATCAATATGCAGGTATTAATTGAAACTAGAATGAATTCCCTTAAACTAACTGAAAGCAAGGTTATTAAGAAGGGTTGTTTAGGTCGTCTAGAAGGTGTTTGTGCTGATTTCAAAAACCCAACAAGAAATGGACGTAAATATCCATTAGGTCTTTGGAAAAAGGTATTTAGTGATAACTTGTTTAAGGAATCACTACAAAATAAGACACTGTTTGGTGAGTTAGACCACCCCGAGGATAGATTTGAACCACTTATTTCTGAGGCGTGTGTTGTCATGACGGATTATCGTATAGATGAAGATGCCGGATTGATTTATGGTGGTTTTGATATCCTAGATACACCAAAAGGAAGAATACTTAAAAGCATATTGGATTACGGTAGTGTTGTGGGTGTGTCCAGTAGAGGACAAGGAGACATTGTTGAGTCTTCTGAAGGTGAATGTGTTGATGAAGATTCATATGACTTCGCCTGTTTTGATGTTGTTTCTACTCCAGCAGTAGAAAAAGCTAGACAAAAGGTAACAGAGTCTGTGAAACGTATCAATGCTAAAAACTTCAAAGAATCTGTGGAGACACAGATAAAGGAAGCTGAAACAGTTACGGATCTAAATATTATCCGTTCTGTTGTTAGAACTTCCAAACTTAATGATTCCGATATGGATTCACTTATTGAGTCCATTGAAGATAGATGTAATACTCTACAAAATGTTGGTGAAACTATCACAACGGTAGATAAATTACAAAATAATGATGCTGAATGTGTTATAGAGTCTGCTAATACTATTAGAGATAATAAAAAACTATATCGCTGCATTACAGATCTTCGCAAGAAAATATCCGCTTATAAACACAGAGAATCCAGATATCTTGAAACAATGACAACGTATAAGGAACAATTAAGTTCTTTACAAGATCAAGTTGATAGATTAAAAAGATTCTCCAGTAAAGCAAAAACTAACTTGTCCATAACAAATAAGAAGTTATTGGATACCGAATCATTACTTTCTAGTACAAAGAAATCCTTGTTTAGTCTTAAAAAGGAAAGAATTAATTTATCAAGAGCTAATGAACAGCTACAACTTGATAACCAGAACCTTACAAGAGAGCTAGAGGAACTTAAAGAAAGTATTACAGTTAGATTGTCCAAGAAGGACAAGGATATTGACAAACTTACTGAATCTGTAGAAGCATCCAATAAACGAGTAACTTATTTAGAGGAACAGTTGAATAGTATAGAAAACACACACGAGTCTGAAATAACATCTTTGGATTCTGAAGTTGATAACTATTCTATGTTACTTGAAGAAGCTCGTAAGAAAGTGGAAAATGGTAATTCTACTATTTCTACACTCAAAGAAACCATAACGAATCTAAGTTCTGATAATGGTTTACTTGAAACAGCTAACAGGAAACTGACGGAATCCATAACAACTCTACAAAGAGGTTATTTAAAACAACTTTGTAAAGCAAATGGATTAGATCCTAAACTGTTCCAAGGATCTTTAACTTCTACAACTACTTCCAAAGAAATAGAAACATTAGTTGAATCCTATCGAACAAAACTTGACAATATGAATAGTTTAGGAATTACTTCCGAAGGTTTACCTTATGGAGACGGTTATCTGTTAGAAAGTGTTAAAAGTACACCAAAAACAGAAAGTGATATTGAAAGTGATAATCTAATGGGATTATTACTTGCTACACAAAAATCTCTATAATTTTAAACGAAAGGAATGTAATTAATATGAGCAATCTTATGGTTGAAAATGCCATCAACAAAATGGCTACTAAAGCTACTCCGAAAATTAAAATGTACGAAAAGTACATTCGTGCCGCTGAGGCTGTTCAGAAGGCACAGGGTAAGACACTTACTCTTGAAAAGAAAGTTGCACTTGCAACTACTCTTAACAATACCAAGATGATTTGTGAGGCTACAAACAGTGCTAACATTCCAAGTAAGACTTTCTTCATGGATATGCTGACTGCTGTTGTTCCAAATCTTATTGCTCCTGATATTGTTTCTACTCAGGCTCTTGAGTCCAAAGCAGGTATGATTTCCTACTTAAGATTCTCTTATGGTTCTGATAAAGGTCAGACCACTGCCGGTACTATGTTTAATAACTCCCTTTACACTGGTCATTCTGATCCATATTACAGTGCAAGAGTTATTGACGGTGAAGCTGTTGAGACGGGTATTAACTTCGAGTATGTTCCGATCCTTCCCAAGACCGTAACAGTTGTTCTTCCTGATGGAAATACCTATACTGATGATGGTGCTGGAAACATTATCAATCCTGCAAATGGTAATGCTACTGTTGGTACTATTAACTATGCAACTGGTGCATTTACCTGTACCACTGCTGTTACTGGTTCTACTGCTACTTACGAGTACAATAACGAGCAGGTTCCGGATCTTAAGGTTCCTGAAATCAATCTCAGCCTCGCACAGATTCCAATCTTTGCAAAGTCCAGAAAGCTCGCTGCATATTGGGGCTTTGACGCAGCATACGATCTTAAACAGCAGTATGGTGCTGAAATCCTTGAAGTTATGTCTGCACAGGCAGCTGGTGAGATCGCCCATAAACAACTTGTGGCATAATGAAGTGATTCATTATGAAAACTGTGTGAATTTCTGGAAAGCCTTATTAGTTTAGTATCGCTAATATGGTAATCAGAAGCCAAGATAGTTTTATAGAGGAATTTTTATGTACGGTTATATTTATATCACAACAAACTTAATAAACGGAAAGAAATACATTGGGCAAAAGAAGTCAGAAGTTTTCTTACACGAGAAGTATTTAGGTTCTGGTAAAATATTAAAACAAGCTATTGAATTTTACGGACGTGAAAACTTCAAAGTTGAAATGTTATGTGAATGTCAGTCAAAAGAAGAATTAGACGAAATGGAACAGTATTATATTAAATTTTACTATGCACAAACAAGTAATAGGTTCTATAACATATGTAAAGGTGGTGAGGCAGGTCCAGGTGGTCCTAGATTTAAAGGACATAAACATTCTGAAGTAACAAAACAAAAAATGAGTGAAGGTAGAACTGGATCAAAAAATTCTAATTACGGCAATCACTGGACACAAAGTGAAGAACTTAAACAGTTGCATAGTAAGTTATCCTCCGGTAGTGGAAACGGTATGTACGGTAAAAAACATACTGATGAAACAAAACAATTAATAGGTTCCAAGAATAAAGAGTCTATGACTGGTAGAATTCGTATAACGAACGGTGATATAAATAAACTTGTCAAACCAGAAGAACTTGAATATTACCTTTCTAATGGTTACTGGAAAGGTAGAACTATGACATTACTTAAAAATAAATAACTCTATAAAATTATAAGGTTCAACGACTATCGAAAGCTAGAAAATTGCATTTGTAGAAATACATAAATACCAGAAGGTAGGCAATTTGAGATAACCAAGTGAGTAGAGTACAGCCAAATGGTTAGTAATAAGACGATATTAGTCTTATGTAAATCTATTAAATGGAAGTGCACAGGTTCTTACTATAATGGTAACAGTTATGTAAGAATATGATATAGTCTGAACCATACAAAATACATAATGTATGGAGATCATAATAAATGTTATGATCGTAACTAAATGGAGATTGATACTGAAATCGTAAGCAAGCTCGTTACTGGTGCTGCTGCTGGTACAGAGATTACCTGGAATAAGGTTCCGCCAGTTGGTGTTAATGCTCTTGACCACTATGACAGCTTCTGGATCACTCTTACTCAGGGTGCAAAACAGATCTTCAATGCAACACAGAGAGTTCAGCCAAACTTCATTGTTTGCGGTTCTAATGTTGCTGCTGTTATTGAGGTTATGAGAAACTTTGATGCTACCGGTTCTAGTGATGCTGTTGGTCCTCACTTCATTGGTACACTCGGCGGCAGATACAAGTGCTACATTGTTCCTGCTATTGATCCTAATGTCTTTATTATGGGTTATAAAGGAACTAACTTCCTTGAAACTGGATTAACTGATGATTATGCAGTTGCAGCGTAATACAAGTCCAGTATAAACCTGGTGAACTGCTGGAAAGCTTAATTAAAGAAATAAGTCAATCAGCAGCCAAGCGTTAAATTTAATATTTAACGAAGGTTCAACGACTATCGAAAGCTAAACAACCACATTTGTAGAAATACATAAATAATACATAATTAGGTGGTTTGAAAATAAGGTTACATAAGATGTAACACGAAGCAAGTAGAGTACAGCCTATTAAGGTTAGCAGTAAAATGATACTAGTTTTACATAAGTCTATTAAATGGAAGTTCCAGGGTTTTTAATAACTTGGTAACAGAGTTATTAAATTCATGATATAGTCTGATCCTCACAGTGATGTGAGTAATATACAGTTATTACAAACTGTGTAAACGTAAATGTTGTATACGCGCCGTATATACCGATTACTTCGACTGATATTTTAATGCCAGCAGATTTCCGTGGTCAGCAAGGTTATGCTACCAGTTATGGTACTAAAATGATTAACGGAAAAATGTATCTTCGTGGTAGAATTGTTGGTTGATTTAATTCTTAATAGGTAATGTACCGTTACATAGTGATATGTAATTTGTAGTAACAAGAGTGAATTCAGGGAAAATCCTTATAGTCTAAACTACCAAGCATATTTAGTAATAAATATGTGGATGAAGTAATTACTCATGTATGGTAACAAGGTTTAGAATTGGATAACCTCTGAGCCAAGATTCCAATATTAATTGGAATAAGGTGCAACGACTATCGGGTGGCGCCGAGTAGAACCAAATGGTTCGAAGTGCTCTTGGGCTTTACTTTATTGTAAAGTTTATGATATAGTCTGAACTTGGTTAGTACGAAATCTAACATACATATGGTTCTTATGTATTCCGAAAGGACAAGAATTTTATAATGACTAGAGGTTAATATGATAAAGTGTATTGTTTGTGGACAGGAAGTTACGTCCAAAAGAGGTTTAGCCTTTCATATAAAAAAGCATAATATTAATTCTGTTGCGAATTATCTTAAACAATATCCAGAAGAAATAATAAATGTAGAACCTAAAGATGATACACTTTTAACGTGTCCTATATGTGGTAGATACAATATGAAACAATTAGGTCAACATATTGTAGGTACACATAAGATGAGTCATGAAGAATTTCTTGTTATGTATCCGAATCAAAAAATGTTTGTTGACGAAATTAGTAGTAGATGTGCTAGAGCGGGTAGAAATGCTGTTAAACAGTATTACATTAATAAACAGAATGATCCAGAAAGATATAAACTTATAAGACAAGCTGCTTCTAGAAAACGATTTGAGACCGATCCTAATTTAGGTATGAAAATATCCACAATACTTCGAAATAAGGGTGTTTATGAAGAAACATCAAAACGAACTAAAAAGATGTGGGAAGATAGTACTTATAGAAAAATGCAATCTATGAAGTGTAGAAAGCAACATGATAATGGTCTAACTGATATTATATTAAAAAATTCTGGAAGAAAACGATATAAGTTGATATTAGAGGATAAAACATACTATATGAGATCTACCTGGGAGATTGAATTTGCAAAATTTCTATATAACAATAAAATAGAATTTAAATACGAACATATGGGTATAAACTACTACTATAATAATAAAAACAGAATTTATTATCCGGACTTTTACATAGTAAATACAAACATTTTATTTGAGGTAAAACCTAAAGATTTGATTCCTAAAACAAGAAATGTCTTAAAAAGACAGGCTTGTTTAGATCTAGGTTATGATTTTAGATACATAACAGAGAATGAATTAAAGAACCCAGACACAATTAATCTACTAGGATGTTATAGAACGTAACAAAATTGATGCCTATCTTAAGCACGGACGTCCTCATGCCTGCTGACTTCCGTGGACAGCAAGGTTATGCAACCTCTTATGGCTGCAAGATGATCAACGGTAAGATGTACCTCCGTGGTAGAATTACAGGTTGAGATTAACCCTTTAATTTAACAGGTACCGGGTTGGTATTATTTATTAACCCGGTACCCTTAAATATAACATAGAAAGGAAAGATTTATTATGGCAACTGCTTACACTGTGACCATTACTAATACTAATACCAGTCCACTTGTTCTTCAAGATACTATCAGTCTTGTTACTATTAGTCCTACTGGTATTACCACTCCAGATACTCCTTATACA